>Ga0255124_1000027_pt1 | contig 69311 bp, 54 predicted proteins | sample Law_Cont_RepB_8d_FD_188564 | JGI IMG/M metagenome (GOLD analysis project Ga0255124, IMG submission 188564) | Freshwater microbial communities from St. Lawrence River, New York, United States - Law_Cont_RepB_8d | ecosystem: Environmental > Aquatic > Freshwater > River | place: USA: New York... | reverse complement strand
GAACAATTAGTGCATGGCCATTCATTCTTGTGCTGCGTATTGGTGGAGATTCAAAGCTACGCGGAATCCGTAGTCGCGGTTTTTGCGTTCCGTGGGGTTGCGGCCGAGTCGGCGTGCCGAACGACAGTTTGCGGCGACGGAGTACCATCCGCCGCCACGAATCACTCGGACCGTGCCTTGTGTGGGTCCGCTGGGATCGCTGGTTGCATCCTTGGGATATTCGCCGCACCAGTCGTTGCACCATTCCCACAAGTTTCCGTGCATATCATAGAGTCCCCACGCATTCGGCTCATGTAGACCCACTGTATGCGTCCGGTCTGAAGTATTTCGACTGAACCATCCATACTCCGGCAATAAGCCGGGTTCGTCATCAAATGAAAAAGCGGTTTTAGTTCCGGCGCGACAAGCATACTCCCATTCAGCTTCGGTGGGTAAGCGATAGATTCGGCCAGCTCTTTTCTCCTCAGGAAATTCCGATAACCGTTTACAAAACTCTACCGCATCCTCCCAGGAAACTTGCTCTACAGGTAGAGACCCATTTTGGCCACCCACTATTTCACCCTGGAAGTAACTGGGATTCGTACCGATCACTTTCTCGTACTGCGACTGGGTCACCTCATAAACACCCATGTAGTAGTCTTTACTGATCGTCACTTCATGTTGGTATTCGTCGTTTTCCCGCCCTTCTTCTTCAATCGGCGAGCCCATCATAAACGTCCCCTTGGGGACCAGAACGAGTTTCATGTCGATACTGTTGGTGATCTCCTTGGGCTGCTGGGCTTCACAGAGACTCGGGGCACTGCCGATCCAGAGGAAGGCGGTGATAACATTACGAAGTGATTGGTACATGAAAGTCAAACGTTGCTTGGATTCGATGATTCACATCGGCAATCGGAAACATGTTCGGCCGAGCGGTGCTCGAATTGTAGCAGGATGTTATTGTTGCTTGCTAGTTGAGGACATTCAGTCGTCCTTCGAGACGCTGGTCCAGCTGAACCAACATCCAAACACAATTTCGATCGCTGCGATCATGTAGGGAACCAAGTTTGCATCCGGAGAGCCAGAGAACATGGATGCGGTACCAACGATACACATGATTCCTCCAAGGACCCAATTGGTCCAGTCACCGTACGCGGTGCGAAATCCAAAATAGTGTGTACCGACCGCAATTGCTGCCATCGGAAAAACACACTCCGAGCGATATGGCATGAGTAGCCAAGCGGCTAGCAATCCGCCGATCATTGGGAATATGGTTTCAATTACCGTCCAAGAACCAGGGTTGTTCTTGGAAACTGGATCACGTCGCAATATTACCTGGACAGTGAAAGTTGCGGCAGGGAAGATCAGCATTCCACCGAAAAACAAAACGGCAAAGCCGATAGGTACGCTAGACACTGATGCTGCGAATCCAGCAGCCAACCAGACTACACCTGAGACGATGGCACCTGGACCACCGCGCAAGTAAGCTCTTCGCATTTCTGCTTGTGCGGTCGAAATATCCAAATGTGCTACCTGCTTCCTTACGACTCAGCGGATAAACATAGATGCTTTCCCAGACCTCACAGGGGTGAGGATTATGCTTTATGGCGTGAGGTTACCACACGTGGATGAGCAACTCAATCAGCGTTAGGCAATGCTAACTTTAGGACTGCCTCTTGTAGATCACGTCAAAATAGCTTCCACCTTCTGCTCGGCTAGCAAACTTCCTGCGGGAGAATTCTTTAAAGCCATGTTCGCTCAAAAAGGAGTCCATGTCGGATAATTGACAGCAACCTTCATAGGATTCAAAGTCTGGAACTTCGGTTTTTATGAACTTGAAGTGCCTCAAAACGGGGACGCTTCCTCGCAACACAAGCAGCTCCGATCCTTGTGTATCCATGATCAATGCATCGTATCCACTGACATCTATACCTTCCCTCTCAAGCAAGCTAGGCAAGGTAGTGCTTTTAAGTTTCACTGTCGTGGTGTAGTCGACGCTGGGCCAAATATCTCGGTGGTGCTTGAGATCTAAAATAGACGAAGACGCTCCGTTATTGTTTGCGATATGGAACACGTATTCCTTGTCGTCGAGATCTGTAACGAGAGCCTGGACTGCAAGCTGGTTCTTCAAGTTCCGAATATTGGCTTTGAGTTGAGTGAAGACTTCAGGAATCGGTTCAACCCAGAGAACATTCAAACCATAATCGTCATAGATGTACCGTTCTTGTCCTGCATTTGCACCTACATGAACAACTCCGGATACATCCCTGAGAAATCCATCGGAATTTTTCGCGAAGGCGATCCGGAGCGGACGAAGCCATGCCCTCAATTTATTGACGATCATCTGTGAATCTTGGTTGGTGTTATGGTGAAGGTAAGTTAGTTTGAGTCCGCTGCAGACTTGCGGTCCGCCAGAAATCGTTTGACTGCTCTTTGAGCCTCGCTCGCTTCCGAGAGTTCAGTATGGTTGAGTTTCGGCATCGTGGCGATGACGTTCAAGACTTTCTCAGTGGTAAGGGCTCGGCCGTTGGCGAAAATCGACTTCAGTTTTTGGTGATTTGTAAACATAGCAAACTGTTCATCGGATAGCGGAGTGTTCCTAAGGCAAAGGATTTCTAGGGACTGAAGTTTCGCGACTTTTTCTATCGACGCGTTTGTAACCGTGGGGGCTGTTACCAGGAGATGCCGAAGGTTTTTGAGTTCAGCGAGAGCTTCAAGCGATTTATTTGTCAGTAAAGGGCATTCGAGCCAAATCTCTTGAAGTTGGTTTGCTGTTGCAAGATACGAAGCGCCTTGGTCGGTAAATTGACTGGACCACAAGTTGAGCGATCTTAGGTTTGCGCATCGCTGAGCGATCACCTGTAAGGAGCGATCGGTCAGGTGTTCGGATGCCAAATCAATGTATTCGAGTTTCTTTAGGTGTTGTGTGATTGCATCGATGAACCGATCGGTGAGATGGCCTTGGCCATCGATACGAAGCCAGCGAAGGGATTTGGCTTGCTGAATCGATTCAGCGCAAGCATCGGTGACGCTTGAACCCCCTTCGTGCGATGGATTGGGACCAGTTAGGAACTCCAGATACTGAAGGTTGGGAAGATTAGCTAGGAAATCAAGATCGCGATCGCACATATCACGTTTGCATAAAAAAACACTTTTTAACCGTTTCAAACTAGCTAACGACGAAAGGCTACCTTCAATGACAACGTACTCGTCATCCAAGTTTCCGCCGAAGGAGAGTTCTTCTACGTTTTGAAGTGTTGAAAGAAAGTCCACATCCTCTTGTTTGAGTGTGGTTCCATACGATATCTCGACGCTGGTGAGGTTTGAGGTGTCACTTGGCGCGGCTTGTTTCAGTCCGCTTCGACCAAAATAGGTCAATCCGACGATGCGTCCACTTGCATCTCTCGTAAATCGCGCACCGTTGAGAAGGGCGTCTTGCGCATGGGAATCATCACACAAAAAGCTTCCGAGCACGAGAGCGAGCAGAAGTAAGGCCGCTGAACTTGGGGTAGACGATTGTCTTGGGAGCATTTGCTTTTTCGCTTCAGTATCGCCATATCCATTGGAGGGTTGTTGCGTGGAGTAGTACAACCTTTGAATCGTAACATGGGAATCCATCGGATGTTAGCTCTTTGATGAGTTTCAGGGAGCGGGGAGATTGTATGGGGGGCTTTTTGAAACACAGAGGCACGGAGGCACAGAGAGAGGGAGGTAGAAAGAGAGGGAGGTAGAAAGAGAGGGAGATGGAAAGGGAGGGGGGGAGAAAGAGAAGGAGGCAGGGAGAGAAGGAGGCAGGGAGATAGATAGGGAGGTACGAAGGGGGAGTTAGTCCTTGGGGATGTTGAATTGGGCATCGAGTGATCCGATTCGAGACATTCCGTGTTTCCATAAGAATTCCATCCGTTGCAAATCGCGAGTCTCTTCCTCGTCGCTTCGTATCTTATAGGGTGTTGCAATCGCCCGGTTCTCCCAATCGCTCTTGGGTAATACATGGATCTTCGATCCCGATTTGGTTTTCCAAGTGCGAATCTCTTTTACTTCGACGACTTGGTCGTTTTGGTCGATCTCGAAGTATTGCAACCAATCCAAAGAGTTTGGAGGGGTGTTGGGAGTTGCGAGAGGGTTCGGTTGCAGGACGAGCATCTGATGTTTCGGATCAGAAAGAAAACCTTGTATGGTTTTTAAATACGCAGGATCATCAAAGATGCTGGGGTCAGGAACGATCATCCAAGCTGCATCCGGGATTGCTTGATGGGTGGCTCTTGGGTCGGCATGCTTTGAGAGCAACCCGAATGCGTGATAATTGCGATCCGCATCGGTGGATCCCCAATAGGATTTGTGTTGGGAAATCGGTTCGAAGCACCATATCAAGGTGCGATCGGGATCGGGTGCAAACCCTGATTGAATTTCATCTGCCTGCGGTCGCTTCTTTGAGCTTGCCCAATACGCCGCTTGGATCCACATCAATCGATTATCTGCGTATCCAATGAACATGTTCCCAACGGTATTTTGGTCTGCGATTAATACGATGCGACCTTTGTCGATCGACTTGGCGGAAAGGACAGGAAGAGGGCCCACACGCTCATGAGGTTGCTGTTGAAAGTCGCCGAAGAAACCGACATCTTGACCTTCTCCATACTTTGGAACCCTGCCGAGGTCTCCCCATCCTTGTGGGCTTGTCCATGCGATCCCGAAACGCGAGTCGGTGATTCCTCCGGTTTGAATTCCGAGGGTACGGATTCCTTCAACGATTGGGTGATCGCTGAATGACTCGATGCGAATCCATCCGTTTCCGCTTGCGAGTTTCATCGGAACGCGTTCGCAAGCTGTTTCGTTCGCAAGGGTGATGTCGAGCTTGGCGAACAGTGCGCCGAGTACATGATGGTGGAAATAGCAATTCGTATGGTCGGTAATGACGATCATTCCGCCACCTTCCCTGAGGAACGCTTCGATGGCTTCGATCTCGGAGACGAGGAACGGGGGGAGATCGGCGGAGACCAGATTCAAGACGATCAAGTCCACGTCCGTGAGCGACTCGCGACTCCAGGGGGTCAATTGAAGATCGATCTGCCATCCGAGTGATCGGAGCGTGGAGGCGGCGCGGGATGGACTCGATAACAAGTGATAGTCGTTTAAGCCAGGGGTAGGTAGAGTGTCAATCCAAGTGTGAGAGTGGATCGCGTCGAATCGCGCGCGAGGCTGACGGGTTGTTGGATGGCTGGAAGCCTGCGATGGTGATGCTTGTGCGGGTTGAGTTGAGTTTGGTGCTGATGGCGATGGTGGTTGGCATGTGCAAGCTTGGGTTGCAAAAAACGAAGATGATGTTTGCAACGATGCAATCAGAAGCACAGAAACTAGCAACGGCCCAGGAAGCAGCGACGCGGCTAGCAGCGGCGCGGCTAGCGATGAGAGGGGTGATGCGGCGAGGGGCAACAAGAGGTTTCGGAGGTTGCGCATCGCGGCAGATTCGACGTTTCAGGAGTTGGTTTTTGCGAGAGGATTGCGTACATATTTTTGGTAGCAAGGTTGGCAAAGCATGTACTGTTTGCTTTGGAACCAAGCTTCTTCGAAATCTGCATCGCACGTTGAGTCGGCGTTCGCGAGGGCTTCTTCCAAGCGATCGAATCGATCGGTTGGTTCATCGAAAGAGTCGGATTCAACGAACCCGCCTGCTTCGATTTCGATGGTAATATGAAAATGAATTTCTCGTCCGAGGTCGACTTCGGTTTGACATCGATCGCAAGTAGGATGGGCCACGCGTTGTCCTGATGCAAGAAAAGGTATTCGGGCGGTCGGTGAATTTCTAAGTTAGGTTTGCGCCTTAATCGCACCGAATTTAAGCAGAAAGGGGTTTTGGAAATCAAGGACTTTCGTTGTCGGGTTGATTATTACCGCGAGGCTGATTGCCGGGTGCTTGAGCTTGGAGAGCATCGATTTCGGCGCGAAGGGGACCTAGATCGAGGATGGGTTCGACTTCGGGATCTCGTGGTCCGACCGATTTCTGAGTGCAGCGGAAGAACTCAGAGAGGTAGTGTTGCGGCGAGGTATATTCGGGAACTTTGAAGCGATCCCCTTTTTGCAGGATGGGGCGATAGTCGTGCATTTGGCCGAACTGGCGGTCTCCGGCGACTTGGCATGGAAACCAATGCCCATCCCCTTCGTCGTCTTCTAAGTAGAATTCTGGGTAGCAGTGGTCGGGGATCCAAACGCAGCGAGCGGGGATACCGCTGGCTCGGCAGAGGGCGATAAAGATCCCGGTCATCTCTTCGCAATCCCCTTGTTTATCCTTCATTGCTTCGCGGGTGTTTCGGATAGGACCGTTGCGGTATTCGATATTCTCGCGCACCCAATCGTAGAGGGCTTCGACGTGTTGCCAAGCGGACTCGGGTTTTGAGTCTTTGATCGATTTGGCGATGCGTTTAATGTCTGAGGCGTTTGCATCGATCATTGGGCTGTTGCCCATGAACCAATTAAGCTCCTTGGGTATTTTCTTTGGGATAACAAAGACCGAGGTGTCGGAAGGAGGGTCGATGAAGGATTTCTCTACTTCGACATCAAACACCATGTCGAGTTGATTGTTGGGTTGAAGTCCGGGAAGACTCATCATCATCTGCCGGGCGGTGGTTGGTGCATTAGGGGGCAGATCGCGAAATTGCCACTGGGAGTTAGGCGGGATATTAGAGAGTTTGAGTTTTACTTTTTGTTCGGGCCAATCGGTTGGAAAGGCGATGGTTGCGAAGAGATTTGAGCAGAAGTTGTCGTTCGATTTGAACTTCATTCCAAATTGAAAGTCGAGTGTACGGGGTGCGAAGTACCGTACACCTTTGGTTTCCGGTGTGGGGCTATCTTGGGCAACGAGGCCCTGGGATGACGAAGCGTGAGTTGCGACCGCGATCGCGAGCAGATGCAGAGCGAAATGGCGACGCGATATGCGTTGTTGCAAAGATGCGAAGGGATCCATGTGAAGTGTCATTGGGATCTTCCGGCCAGAATCGAAGGATTGAAACCGATATCTTTAAGTTTAATCACCTATCCTTTCGGCACTTCGCCCGGTGGCTCTTTCTTGAAAAAACAGCAACGGGTAATTGTCACGTGGAGAATGGGGCGAGTGGCGACCGGTAAGTCGACTTAATCCGCAGGGTTTACCGCAAAGAGCGAGGGGTGCGAATTCTCTCGCCGCGTTGTTCGGAAGCGTAGAGCTCGCGAATGATTCGCATGTATTCTTTCATCGAGTGGTCGCAGAAGTAGTCTATTTTTCCTTGGCGAAGGGACGTGAGGAAGCCACGAAGCCGGTCATGGAATCGAAGCCATTGGTGGATACGGCTTATTTTACCTTTTCGGTTGATGTAGATTTCGCGGCCCATGTGATGGTAACCCAGGAGCCGGGGAGGAGTTCTCGGGACGATATCGTTGTTGTTGATCCATCGATAATGGCGGATTTTTAAGAACGAAGCGTACTTTCGGTTCCCGACGCGAGGTGCACCGAAGCTAAAGATGGCTTGAGGGTTCGAGGGAATGGGAGAGAGTTTGCAGCGTACTGCGCAGACGGCAGCCATGGCACCGCCGAGCGAGTGGCCAGCGAACCAGACGGGGCGTTGGTTCTCACGCAGATGGGTTTCGATATCTGGCCAGAGCAGATCGACGTGGGTGTGGAAGCCGCTGTGCACACGTCCGATTTCGCAAGCGATCGTCCAGGCTTTAGCGTCAGCGGAGATATCGTCCCATTTGGTTGGCTCGGTTCCGCGTGCTACCACAAGGCAATCGAATCGAGTTCCGAACACGTAGGCTTCTGAGCCGGCTTCTTGAATGAATTCGCATTGGTCGATGCCGGCGGGGTAGACGACTTTGGAAATCTGTTCGGGTGGGCCGTAGGCCAAGCGGGAGAGTTCGGCAAGCACCAACGATCGGCCGATCCATGTGAGGGATTCCAGAGGCCGATCGAGCTTGATCGTAAGAGGTTCAGCTGGGAACGGGGGTGGGGCTTTGGATGATGGTTCAGACATCGTCAGAGCCTGCGGGGGCGACGTCGGTTACTTCGGGGTAGAATTACTCTCAGGGCGTTGAGAATGTAATGTGCAACGTTGGGGGCCGCAAGTGTTCGAAGTTACCCTGCGGATTGTTGATCAGGATATTTCACTCGGCCGTGGTAGACAGCGTTAAGGTTTTTGACGAGTGAGTGTTTGATCAGATCGATTTCCTTGAGGGTCAGATCGCATTCATCGAATTGACCATCGAGAAGTTTTTTCATGGCGATTTCATCGACGAGGTGTTGGATACGCGAAGGGTTGGGTTCTTTCAGAGCGCGGCTAGCGCTCTCCACCGCGTCGGCGATCATCAAAATAGCAGCTTCTTTCGATTGAGGTTTCGGACCTGGGTACCGGAACATTCGTTCGGAGACTTCTTCGTTGTCTTCGTTTCCGACATTTTCTTTTTGGGCTTGTCGAAAGAAGTATTCCACGAGGGTTGTCCCGTGATGTTGTTCGATGAAATCGATGATCCGTTGAGGGATTCGATTTTGTCGTGCCAAGTCCGCGCCGTCTTTGACGTGTGCGATGATTACGAGGGTGCTGAGTTCCGGTTGCAAGGTATCGTGGCGATTGACGCCTGGCATTTGGTTTTCGACGAAGTAGTTCGGCTTTAAGATTTTGCCGATATCGTGAAAGCACGCGCCGACACGCACTAAGAGTCCGTTTGCGCCGATGGCTTCTGCGGCTGGTTCAGCGAGGGAAGCGACGGAGATTGTGTGGTTGTATGTACCCGGTGCGCTTTGCGCTAGTTGTCGGAGCAATGGGTGGCTCATATCGCTGAGCTCGAGAAGGGTCAGGTCGGTTTGGATATCGAAGAAGCGTTCCATGAAGGGGAGGATGCCGGTCATCAAGGGACCACATAGGGCGACGAATGCGAATTGCTTTAGAGCTTCGTAAATAAGTCGGCTTGAGAAGCCTGTTTTTGGGTCTCCGAGTTCCGATGCGTAGTTATCTGAGATTACTTCGAGAGATTGTCCGGTAAGGACTCCGAGTCCGAGGTAAGTTGCGAAGACGATGCATGCGACACCGAAGCCAACGTAGACCAATCGCGTTCGGTTTCGGATACGACCGCACAGCAGGATTGCGCCGGCCGCAGCGCTCGACAGGAGGATAAATTCGCTAAGATCGACCCCGGTGCTGAAAGCGATGATCAAGGAGATCGCGGCCATGAGCATCAGGGCGGTTGGTTTTCCGTAGATAATCGTTGCGGTGATTGCACAGAGGGTGACTGGAATAATCTCAACGTGAAAGGGGTCTTGGGAAGCGAAGACGGCAGCGAGGACCGTAGCTGAGCATAGTCCGATAAGCCTAAGGAAGCTTTCGGTTTGCGAGATTGGCGAACTGTCTTTGGATTGGTAGATAAAAAACCCGCACAGGAAGCACAGGGCGGTAAGCAGTCCGAGGAAAGCGAGGAGACGCTGGAATCGCAGTCCCCAACCCATTTGCCGAAGGTATGCATCGTGTTCGGCTCGGAGGAGTCGAATTTCCTTTGCCCCGAGAAGTTTCCCCATGCTTACCACGGTGCCGTATGTGGTTTCATAGGAGATCATCGCTGGCTTGACTTCTTTTACTGCGTTGAGCCGAGCGACGTTGCTGAGGTCTTCTCGAAACGAGAGCGTCTCTTGGATTTTGTTCGAGATGTATCGGTGGGCCATAAGGGCCAGGAGTCGCGATGTTCCTTCTCCGAATTGGTTCGTGAATTCGCGCTCGAGGGAGGACTTGAGTGTTACGAGGACTTCGGCGATGCGGACGCGAGCGACATCGACTTCCCGTCGGTTTCCTTCATCACCGACGGAGATGACTTTGATGAAGCGCTGATTTCCTTTATGGCTATCGTGACGGAGGGACTGCAGGAGTCCGAGTTCTTCCATTGGGTCGAATATTTCCCGAATGGCCGAATCGTATTTCGAAATTTCAGCATCAGTAGCAAGAGTTTTTTGAATGCATTCGATAGCTAGTTCGTTGGTAATTATCTTTCCCGCATCTCGCAGAGGTTCCGCGTTTGGTGGGGTGATACCGAAGGCTTGTAGATTTTCTTCTTGGATGTCCGAGAGTTCGTTTGAGGATTGTTGTGTGCGCAATGAGAAAAGAGCGTCTTTCATGGCTCCTCGAAGTTGCACCAGTGGTTCTTTACGGTTTTCATAGATGCAGAGAACTTCTCGAGCAGCTTGGATCCGAAGAGCGTCGGTCTGCACATCGTCTTCGACTTGGAAGGGAACGCGAGCAGGGATTGCGCGAGGGGGAACGTATCCGATTCGATAGGGGAAGGGAGGTTCCCACCCGCGTACCAGGAGCGTCAGAAGCAATGCAGCGGTTGCAGCGACGGCGAATCGAATTAGGACATCGGTGCTGCGGAGTCGATCAAGCCAGATTTGCCAATCTAGCTTTCCAAGCTTTAGTGACGCTACGCGTTCGCTGCGACTCTTCTTCGGGTTGACTTGGGTCATTTGGTTAGGCGAGTACCTGGATACAATTCCGTTAGGAATTCACTCTGTTAGGAATGATCGGTAGGACCGATGGAGCGGGAGGAGTTGTTGGAGGGGTGTTCGTAGGCGGCAACGATCCTTTGGACGAGTCGATGCCGCACGATATCGGATTCTTGAAGTCTAATGATGGCGATCTCATCGATTCCCTGCAAGCGTTGGATAGCGTCTCGCAAGCCGCTGGTGACGCCGTATGGGAGGTCAACTTGGGAGATATCCCCGGAAACAACGACTTTTGAGCCTTCTCCCATCCGGGTTAAAAACATTTTCATTTGTGCGACGGTCGCGTTTTGGGCTTCGTCTAGGATGATAAATGCGTGATTTAGGGTCCGACCACGCATGTAGGCGAGCGGGATTACTTCGATGACATCTTGTTCCATCAAGAACTTGACTTGGTCGAAGTCCACCATTTCGTTGATTGCATCGAGGAGGGGACGCAGGTAGGGATTGAGTTTTTCGTTTAGGTCACCTGGGAGGTATCCTAGGCTCTCACCGGCTTCGACGGCGGGACGCACGAGGACGATTTTTCGGATGCTTTTCGCGCGATAGGCTTCGACGGCCGTGGCAACGGCGAGGTAAGTTTTTCCGCAACCGGCTGGTCCGGTGCAGAGGGTCATGTCATGGTGTCGGATGGCTTCGACGTAAGCAGCTTGACCTTGTGTGCGGGGTTTGATTCGCCGAGAAGTGTTTCCGATTCCAAGTTCTCGTTGTTCTGTTTTTTCCGGGTGGATCAGTTTAGAAGCAGGAGCGGTGGCATGTTGTAGCAGCGAGTCGATTTCATCGGGATCGATGAGGCTTCCCCGTAGCAGCTTTTCTTTTAGCTTTTCCAGAATGCCCGTAGCGATATCGACCGAGGAGCTTGGACCGGCGATGCGAATGGTGCCGTTGCGATGGGTGATGGCCACACCTAGTTGGTTGCGAACTTTTCGCAGGTGGCTATCTTGCGGCCCGAACAATTGGATAGCTAACTGGGGGTCCCCTAAGGTTAGCGTCGATTCCGACATAGTGACTTGGTCCTCGTTATAAGTTTGCGTTTCAAGCTTTTAGAAACGCGTTGAATCGTTGCGATGGGTTAAGTTGAATTTTAAAACTTCTTTTAGATCCAACCCCATTCGATGGCTAATAGTCCGATGATTCCAGCGGGAATCAAGGAGTCCGAGACGTCCCATATTCCGCCGAGACCTGGTAGGGTGCTGCCGCTATCTTTGACGTCCCCGGATCGTTTGAGCATCGATTCGATAAGATCACCGAAGAGTCCTCCGATAGCCAAGAGGCAACCGAGAGCGATTGGCCCGAGGAAAGATTGGAGTCCTTCAAGAGATTGTAGGTTCAAAGGGGATGAGTGGCGAGGGATGACGGTTGCGAAGTATGCCACAGAGACGATGCAAGCGGCAAGAACACCGCCGATGAAACCTTCCCAAGTTTTCTTGGGGCTAAGAACCGGCACGAGTTTATGTTTTCCGATCGATTTCCCCACGAAGTAAGCCCCTACATCGGACATTTTCGTAACTAAGGCGATCCCGATGATTCGCAGCATGGCAGTGAGTTGATCACCGACTTGTCGATCGATCCACCAGCAAGCAAAGGGGACACATAAGTAGAGGAGAAGTCCGCAACTGAGCAACCAACCGAGGGCATCTTTAGGAGATTGGTATCGGAGCATGGTTTGCAGCCCCATCCAAGCAGTTAGGAACCAAGTACCGGTCAGGGTTACCCCAAGTCGAGTCCACGTGTTGCTTTTGGCTTGATGGAGATCAGCCTGTGGGGTGAGAATTGCATTGTTCGTCGAATCGGATACTTGCGATTTATCAAGGGAATCTGCGGATTGTGTCAGATGGCTGGCTCGATTCGCTGTCAAGCTTTCGTAGCACTGAGCGAATTCTGGGTATGCAGGTAAGAAGATCGCGACAAGGACGATCATGGGTGAGAGTTTGGTTTTAGTATCCCATGCTTTTTCTGCAATGCGGCAAGCTTCGTTGACGGTGCCCAGGGCGAGTGTGGCGAAAAAGGGGATCATCCAAAGCCCGGGAGTGTTGCTCAGTGGATAAGCTACATCGAGGTACATGCATGCAAGTACGATCGAGAGCAAGATCAATGCGGAGCGGAGGCGACTGGCGAGCAAGTTCACACCTATTGGGAGACCGTGGGGGTAGGGACGCTGCTCTCAGGCTTGGGTGTTGCCGGCTGCGCTTCGGTAGGGGATTGGTTCAGGTAGTCGACCGTTTCCCAGTCCGTTCTAACCCTTGATGGGAGAGCTTCGCGAATGAGTTTTTGTTTTTCTGGAACCATCGTCGAAAGATCGCGCATGGCTCGATCGTACCATTCGTTTCGCAGTCCTGCGCGTTTGAGACGTTGTTGGATCCAGCCGAATTCGATGCGAGCCACGGTACGTAGGACATCGTCAGCGTAGGGGGAGTCGATGATAGTAAGCAACGTGCGTGAGGCGGCGGGATAGTCCTCACCCTCGATCCGTAGTCTTGCAATTTGAAGTTGCGATTTCAGATAGTAGTTCCGAGAGACCGCGTCGGTTGGTGGGAAGAATTCGCTGATGGCGTTCCAGTTCTTCAGATCGTTCTCGAGAAGAGCGGTGGCGTATTGTCGTTGGATCGAGGACTCGCGAGTGACCCCTGCGGTGCTCGACGATTGATTCGCAAAAAGATCGAGACGCAGCAGGGAGAAACTAAGGAGTGTCGTGCATAGGAGTGGTAGGATGCACCAAGCGAAAATGCGTCTCGATCGTTGATTGAGTTTCGCGCGTGGGCTTGATGAGGAACGTGCATCCGTTGATGAGTCTTGGGACGGATCGATTGTGGCTTTTAAATTTCTTCCGCTTGCTTTTGAATTTTTTTGGTTATTGATCAAGAGTTGCAGTTCTTCGGTCGCTGCGCTGGCAGTGATGGCTTGGTGATCGATAACGAGTCCGGAGAAGGGGATCATTTTATCCCCGCGACCTTGAAGGTGTTCGTCGATAAAGCCGCGAAGCTCACGACCGAGTTCCATGGCAGAGCCGAAGCGATCTTCGGGGCTTTTTCTCAGAAGTTTGTGGACGATGTCAACGAGGGATTTCGGCAGGTCGGGGCGAAGTTGTTCGAGGGGTACCGGTTCCGCTTGAATGTGCTGCATGGCCAGTGCTAGGGCGGTTTCACCCGCGAATGGGGGTCTACCTGCGAGCATGTGGTAAGCCGTGGCACCGAGGGAATACAGATCGGAGCGAGAGTCGACGGAGAAGCCTTGGATTTGTTCCGGGCTCATGTACAGTGGGGTGCCGAGAGCGACACCAACGGCGGTTAGGTTTTGGTTTTGACCGCGTGCGCGGGCGAGTCCAAAGTCCGCGACTTTGACTTCTCCGTCTGGGGTTAGCAGCAAGTTATCTGGTTTGATGTCGCGGTGAACGAGTCCGATGCTCGCGGCTTTTTGAAGTGCGGAGGTGGCTTGCCAAAGAATAGAGACTGCTTCGTCGAGAGGCAGGGCTCCACGGCGTTGAATGAACGCGTTGAGGTTGCTACCCGGTACGTATTCTTGAGCGATGTAATGGACGGATTCGAATTTACCAACATCGTAGACTTGTACGATGTTCGGATGCATCAGCGAAGCGACCGAGCGGGCTTCTTGGAGGAATCGTTGTTCGTGTTCGTCGGAGCCGACGAAGTCAGCGCGAAGGACTTTTAGGGCGACGTGACGGTGGAGCGAGTTTTGAAAAGCCAGGTAGACTTCGGACATTCCCCCGACACCGAGTCGGTGTAGGATGCTATATCCACTGATTGTTTGATTTGTCAGATCGTGGGAATCGGTGGGCCGGTTCATTGGTACTTGCTTTGATGCTCACTGTTGCTGTTGGCTTGCACCGCTCTTGGGTGGATCGAAATTCACTCCTAGGAGGAAGCGTTCGTGAGGGCCGTAGGGTACGTGCACGGATTGTGCATCACATTCCAGTTTATCCAGAGTTTGGCCGGTGAAATCCATCTTGAAGGCAATCTGAGGGGTTTTCGGCAAACTAATTTTTGCGGTGGCGGAAATGCCGGCGGATTCACGCACCCACAGCAGAGCGTCGGGAGTAAAGGTTGGCTCTTGGGGCATGGGGTTTGGATTTGTAGCATTAGATCCGGTTGCCGTGGAGTCGACTGTGGACTCGGTTTTTGAGTCGGCAGTAGAATCGGCTGTTGAGTCGGCCGTTGATGATTCCGGCGGAGGAGTCGGTGAGAGTTTTTTGTTGCAGAGGGAATTTGTGAGGTGATACTCGGGTGGAAGAAGACTTACGTTGAGGTTGGGGTGGTTGGACTGGATAAGCCAAGCGCTTTGTTGTGGTTTGGTGTTTGGTTTTGAAAGAGGGGATTGGTTTGTGCTGGATTGGTTTGCATGGGGAGGAACAATCCAGGTGGGGGCGAAGAGTTCCATTGCGGTTTGCAATGGTCGTTGCCATTGCAAGCCGACGAAGAAGGTGACATCGAGGGAGCCATCGTGATCGATGGGTAGGAAGGTGGCGAGTTGGTTGGGGGTGATTTTGCGATGGAAGCTTAGTCCGCCGGTGGCGAAATAGAGTTTGTACTGCGCGTCGTCGATTTCGATGACTTCGGTGGAGGCTTGTAAGGGTGCGAGCCATTTCGACTTGTTTCCGTTAGCCCAGAGGGCCAAGCTAGCAGCTTCGCTAGGCCAAATCATTCGCCAAACAGGCGTGTGAAGGTTGCGGTCGAGTCCGGAACCTTGGATACGAACTTGTAGCCACTTGGTGTTTTTCACCATAGTGAAGGTTTGTTTGAAGTGCGGCTTGGGCTGGTCGACGGATGCGTAAGGTGATCCTGTGGTGAAAGAACCTTCGATTGCGATTTGGCCCGTGTGCTCGGATGGATTGGAAACATCGAGCTTGGTGGCCTGTAGGGTTACGAATTGATCTTCGCGAGGCTTGCAAGCGATATTTAGAGGTTGATCGAGGAGAGAGAGCATCGCGCTGAGTCGGTTACCGCGTTGATCGCGGATATACATCGACTTGAGATGCCCCTTAGAGGGATCGAATTGGACTTCCATGTACTCGTTCGACAGCAAGCCTTCGGTTTTAGCGATCGCATCGGAGTGTCCGAGCCATTTGGCGAAGAGTCCGGGTTTTTTGGGGCGTCGTTGAGCGTTTTCTTTTGCGATTTTTTGAGCAGAGGGTGTGTCGATGGAGGAAGTTTGCAAGCACGTGAAACCGAAGGGTGGAACATCGACAAGCAGTTCCGTTCCGAGGTTGTCGGGAGCATCGCAGGCTTGGACGATGCGATCGTTATCTTTGAGGATTAGGTTGCTTTGTGGTGTTTGAATGTTCAGATTCAACCGTGATGCAGCGGAGGTAGGGTTGAGGATTGTGTAGGAGTTCTCGGCTCTTAGGGCTTTTTGAAGGGCCAAGCCGGTTTGTGTTTCGAGAGCGAGAGTATCGGCGAGGCGGTCGGAGTACCATGATTCGGGTGAATCTAAAAAATCTGAGTCGTGCGATGCGACAAGGTCGAGGGTTGAGAGATGCTTCTCGAGTCGCGATGTCAGTTCGGTAAGAGAGGTCGATTTATGAGGTTCGGAAGGGTTGAGGTTGGAGGCTTGCTGGTTGAGAAGTTTCAGGAGTTCTAGAGCGGATTGGATCCGTTCGGAGCGGTAAAGGAGAGCTTGCAAGCGAATCAAACCTATTTGCAGACCGTGCAGATTTGGAGAGGGTTTTTTTATGGGAAAGGGGAATTGAGGGGTGGCAAATTGTTCCGACCAGTAGGGCTGCGAGGTTGATTCGAAGTACTCATCGGCTTGGATCCATTTTCCGAGGGCGGGAGAGCGAGAGGCGACGCGAAGGAGGTCATCGAAGGGGACGCATTGACGATTTGGCCAATGTGCGATTACCAGGGTGGGGACTTGGTGGTAATCGAGTTGTTTTGCCATATCGGTGCCAAGGTTGAGGATGGCAAGAGGATCATTTGCATCGATCACGTGACCGAGGATCGTATCGAGTCCTGAGCCATCTGAGGTTTCTTGCCAACGGAGTTTTGCGTGTTCCTTTTCGGGGATTGTTCCGTCTGAAAATTTGGCGATCAAGGAGCCTTGGAATCCATGAAGCCTCGCGATGGTAGGTAGGTATCCGGGGATGCTGGGGTGAAACTGCGTCAGGACGGTGGTAGGAGGGATGTTTAGTGTTGCGTTTTCGCGCCTTGCTTGAGAGAGGCTGCGAAGCAGCGACAGTTCGCTTAGGTAGGTGTGCCGCAGTTCTTTGGAGAATCCGCCGATGAGAGCTAGGCTTTTCTCATCGAGGCGTGATTGGATTAGGTTCCAAGCGTCCGTATTGAGGGTTTTAATTCGATGGAGGGATTCGGAGGAAATCAGGAGGCTTGCTGGGGTAGGTTTTGAGAGTTCCTCCGAGAGTGGCTTGCCCAGTGGACTTGAGGGTTTCGAGGGATCGACGGGGGCGGTAAGGATCAGGTTTAGCAGGTAGGCTTGTTGAGAGCAGTATCGGTCGCGTTCTTGCGAGAGAGAATCGAAGGCAGCGGCGAGGAAGCGTTCGCAATCTTCCCATTGTTTCAGGTGGAAGTGATTTGCGGCTGAGAGAATTTGTTCGCTAACGACCATCCAATCGAGGTTGAAGCTGTATCGAAGTTTTCTGGCCATGCATTGGATTTGCTGGACAGCGAAGCCGAAAGCGAAGAAGTCGTCCGCGAGTTCCAGGGCTTCAGGAGGTTCAGAGCGGGGCTGATCGGCCGTAGAATTTGATGTAGAACTTTCGGAGCACAGCGAGAGGATTTCTTGGAAGAGTCGAAGTCGCGGTAAGGAATTCGAGAAAAGAATTTTCGATCCGGAGACAGCGATTCGTTCTTCGAGGGTTTGGTCGAGTTTTTCTTTTGAAGCGTTTGGGACGATGATTAAGGCTTGTTCGACATCGAGCCCGTTGGTGTCAGTTCGGCGGGTTTCGGGTAGGAAACCGAGCAGATGTAAGATTTCCGGGTGCCAGAGCGAGGTCCAGGCGATGTGCAGATCAAGCGCGTCGGATTGAGATAATCCCACGGGGATATCTTCAAAGGAGTAGTTGGGCTGAGCGAAGACGAGTCGGGAGAAAGTCGCGGATGGTTCCATAGAGAATCATTATGAAGCATAATGGAGGACAGAGAAAGCCATTTTAGTGGGAGGTCAGGGGTGTCTAGGAAACTGATTGAAAAAATTGCGATTTCCAATTGGATGCATCGGGCACCGATGGTTTTCATCCTAGCGGCATTGGTTTTTGTCGCTGTGGTTTGTTTTGTAGGTTTGGCGAATGATCTTTCGAATCGACGGAAGTTGATTTATTCGTCGGAGATTGCCAAATTGCAATCCCACGTGGAGAGGACGGTGGTACGTATCGAGACGGATCTAAAGAACGGAAAGACTCTTGATGATTTTCGCGAACCGCAGGTACAGGAGTGGTTGAAGGATCACTGGGAGCGGGCGGTGGTGCGTGTTGCGGATCGGATGTACGCATTTGTGGAGGGGCGGGGCGGCGAGATATTGTCTTGTACTGGGGATATTGCGAAATCTGATGCTCGGGTTTTGTCGGCCTTTCCCTTGGATGGGTTTCCTCGGACGGTTCATGAAGTATCGATTCAAGTCGGGGATCAACTGTTGTGGGGGATCGAAGTGAAAATACCGTTGGAGAAGGGAGATCAGGTTGTAGGCTCCTATGCGACGGCGGTACCCAAAGTTTGGATTGAGAGTAGGTTGGTTGAATCGCAGCGATCGCGGTGGTTTGTATGGGCAGCGATTCTTTTGTCGATGATTTCCATTGTGACCGTAACATCATGGACGTTGTTCCGATTGGGGCTTCAGACGCGTGCACTCGAGGAAGCCTTGAAGGTAGCGGAAACGCGCCGTTTGGCTGACTTAAGTCGACTGATCGTAGGGATAGCCCACGAGCTTCGCAATCCGCTAAACGCCGTGCGACTAAACCTGTTTACCTCTGAGAAGTTGATTCGCGGTGAGTCGACGGTAACGAAGGAGGATGCATCGGTGATGATCCGAGAGTCCGTAAGTGAGTTGGAACGGGTCAATGATTTGATAGGGCAGTTATTGGGGTTTGCGAGGGTGGAGTCTCAACAGGAGAACTGGATTGACATCGATGAGGAAATCCACTCGGTCGATCGTTTTATGAAGCAGATTCACCAGCATCATGGAATCCACTTGAAAGTTCCTCAAGTTTCTTCGAATGTGCGGGCCAAGATATCAGCGAAGCATTTCAAGCAGATTTTGCTAAATTTGCTGCAAAATGCTCGGGACGCTATGCCTAACGGTGGCAACATAGAAATCAGCGTGTTTGGACAGAACGATATGGTTGAGATTGTGGTACAAGATGACGGTCCTGGGATCGACGACAAATTGTACGAAAAAATATTTGAGCCGTTTTACAGCACTCGGCAAGATGGAGTTGGCCTGGGACTTGCAGTGGTTCGAAATCTACTTGAAGTCAACGGTGGAAGTATTTCGTCTACACGCAGCGAGAAACTGGGTGGTATGAAATTTCAAATACATCTCGTTGCTCGCTTCGAGTCGACCGGTTTGAAAGCCAGCCGGCCAGTAGTGCTTGCGAACCCCACGAATTTTCCGATCCAAGACACGCAGGTGATGGTGCAAAATGAATACAGGTCTATCCATACTGGTCGTTGAAGACCAGATTCGCGAGCGCGATGCCATGATCCGCCTTCTGCGTTCAGAGGGATATCGTGCGATGGGGGCAAGCAATCATCGGGAGGCGATACAAGCTTTTGATTCGCCGGTCGACTTAGTTGTTTGCGATTTGCGGTTAGGACAAGATGACGGCCTGACGGTGTTGCGAAGATGGCGAAGTGAGAAGCCGACGGTACCGGTATTGATGGTGACCGCTTATGGGGATATTCATTCGGCTGTAGAGGCGATGAAGCTTGGGGCTACAGACTATTTGACCAAGCCGCTTAAGCCAGAGGAATTATTGGTATTGCTCAATCGCTACTTGCCGATGCGAATGCGAGGTAGTCGCGATGTCGCCATCGACATCGGTGGGATTGGCAAAATGATCGGGCAATCGGAGAAAATGAAGGATGTTTTCAAGCAGATTCTGAGAGTGGCATCTTCGGATGCGACGGTACTGATCACAGGCGAATCGGGGACGGGTAAGGAGTTAGTAGCTTCTGCAATCCATGAAAACAGTCGCCGAAAGGATGCTTCCTTTGTTGCAGTGAACGTTTCGGCCCTGCCTGATGCTTTGATCGAATCGGAGCTTTTTGGCTACGTCCGAGGAGCATTCACGGGGGCCCAAGAAAACCGAGAAGGTCGATTTCGCGCCGCGCATCGCGGTACGTTGTTTATGGATGAAATTGGTGATTTACCTTTAACGCTCCAACCTAAGTTGCTTCGGGTTCTTGAGAGTTATTCTTTTGCTCCGGTGGGGACGAACATTGAATCCTCGGTCGACATACGATTGATTGCAGCGACGAGTCGTCAAATTGCGGAGATGATTCATCAGGATCAATTTCGAATCGACCTGTATCATCGGCTAAACGTTTTGAGCATCGAGTTACCGCCACTTCGCGAGCGGCCTGAAGATATCCCGATTCTGGTCGACCATTTTTTGAGAGACTGCGCAAAGCGTCATTTGAGGGATGTGCCGGAGGTTGCTCCCGAGTTGCTTGATTATTTGACGCAGTACGATTGGCCTGGGAACGTCAGACAGCTTCGCAATGCCATTGAAAACATGGTGGTCATGGGTGAAGAGCGGATGCTCACATTGCGGGACCTGCCTAAATACCTAAGCGGAAATCCGCAGACCGAATCGTTTAGTTCTAGACGAATACCCATGAATCTTCATGAACTTGAACGCGATGCGATCTTGAGCGCTTTGAAGAAATCGTTCGGGAACCGCACCCATGCAGCTCATACCTTGGGAATTTCCGTAAGGACGCTTCAGCGAAAATTGAAGCTTTGGGGGGTTGAATCTCCCGGAGGGGCTCAGTCGTCTGCGGATGAGAATGCAGAGGATTGATTAGGAAGCGGCATGTTGGAAGCGAATACCAAACCAGCATTAGAGTGCTGTTTTGGTAGCCAAAAATGGGGATAAAAAAAGAGTGGCAAGCTGGTACATGAATACGATTCTCGCCATTAAAACCGGTTGGGTGGTTTTAACGCCCGGAGCAAGGATCGAGGTACAACAGCCTGCCACTCTGCCAGATGACAGAGCAACGCCTGTGCCGTTGTTGCTGATTCTCAGAAAATTCTGTTCGCGAGTTTGATTTCGTTGTCAGAATGATGCCGCGGCTTGATTTTTAAGAACTGTGCCACCCTTGAATGGAACCTCAAGGCGGTGACATTCTGTCGCCCTGTCGTAGTTAAGTACGACAGGGTGTCGTGCCGCGAGTCCGTTCGACGGAATTTATTTTGCATGGTATAGTACAGAGGCGTCATTTTTTTTCTCAAAAAGTAGCAAGGAGTCCTTCTATGCCCCCGACCCAGACCAGTACCCCTCGGAAATCTCAAGTGATGACTGGCGCGGATATTGTGGTGAAGTCCTTAGTGGACCATGGGGTAGATGTGATTTTCGCGTATCCGGGTGGTTGCTCGATGCCGATGCACCAATCCTTGACCAAGTATTCCGATCGACTTCGGACTATTTTGCCACGGCATGAGCAAGGGGGAGCTTTCGCTGCTCAGGGTATTGCTCGATCCACTGGCAAAGTTGGGGTGGTGATGGCCACCAGTGGTCCGGGTGCGACGAATCTAGTTACTGCGATTGCGGATGCGAAGCTCGACAGCATTCCTTTGATTGCGATCACCGGCCAGGTTCCGACGGCGGTCATCGGTACGGACGCTTTTCAAGAAACACCGATCGTCGAGATTTGCCGAGGGATCACCAAGCATCATTATTTGGTAACCCGCGTGGAAGATGTTGCTCGAGTGATGAAAGAAGCGTTTCACATTGCCACGACGGGTCGGCCTGGTCCGGTTCTGGTCGACATGCCCAAAGACGTTCAGATGGATTCCTGCGAGGTCTTCGAGGATGTCGCTATGGATCTTCCGGGTTACAAGCCGACGAAGCATCCGAATGCTGCACCTGAGCAGATCCGTCAGATTGCAGCTGCGATTCGTCACAGCAAGCGGCCGATGATTTATTGCGGTGGTGGAGTCGTCACTGGCGATGCATCGGAAGCGATTCGCACACTGGTAAAGAAAACAGGAATTCCGGTCACCATGACCGTTATGGGACTTGGAATTCTGCCTGCCGAGGACTCGTTGTCGATGGACATGCTCGGTATGCACGGCGCGGCTTATGCGAACTACGCAGTTCGCGATTGTGATTTGTTGTTGGCATTTGGCGTTCGCTTTGATGATCGGGTCACGGGTCACCTGGCTTCTTTCGCCAAGCACGCCAAGATTGTTCACGTCGACATTGACTCTTCTGAGTTGAACAAAAACAAAATTGCGCACATTGCGGTTCGCAGCGAGATTCGCTATGCGCTCGACGAGTTGAACAAGATTGTAGAGGCACCTGAGGACATCTCGGCTTGGGTAGGGCAATGCAAAGATTTGAAAGTCAAGTATCCGTTTCAGTATGACGATTCCTTCGAAGGGATATTGCAACAGCATGCGATTCGCACCCTTTCGAATATGACTAAGAATCGAGAAACATACGTGACGGTGGGGGTCGGACAGCATCAGATGTGGGCTGCTCAGTTCTTTCAATTCCAACGTCCTCGCACTTGGCTCTCAAGCAGTGGTTTGGGGACCATGGGATTTGGATTGCCAGCGGCGATGGGCGTACAAGCAGCGCATCCGGGAGCGTTGGTCATCGATATCGATGGTGATGGGTCGTTCCAGATGAATATCCAAGAACTTGCGACGTTGCACTGCGAGAAGCTTCCAGTGAAAGTATTGCTGTTGAACAACCAGCACCTTGGGATGGTTGTGCAGTGGGAAGATCGTTTCATGGGATCGAATCGGGCGCACACTTATTTAGGTCCGATCGATCACGAGGAGGCTCGCGGTCCAGGGTCGACCGTAGCTCACTCCTATGCAGCCGAGCGTTATCCTGACTTCGTTCAAATTGCGAAGGGATACGGTTGCGGGGCTGCAACAGTTCGCCGCAAGGCAGATTTAGAAGCCGCTTTGCAGGAAATGATTTCCTACCCAGGTCCATTTGTTCTTGATGTGGAAGTTCCCTATCAAGAGCATGTGCTTCCGATGATTCCATCGGGGCGAACCGTGGACGATATGATCCTGAAGTAAGTTTTGGGGTGTTGCCTTAGAACTCGTTACCCTCATTACTTTTCACCAGGAATCGAATCATGTTGGATCTTTACGATAAAATTCAAGAGGCTTGCGCGACGATTCGCAAGTCTTGGGATAGAAAGCCCCACGCTGGAATTATCCTAGGAACGGGCTTGGGTCCTTTGGTGGAGAAGATCAACGTACAAGCTGCGATTGACTACAGCGAGATCCCCCATTTTTTGAAATCAACTGCAACTTCGCACCGGGGGCGTCTTGTCTGCGGTGAACTTAGCGGAGTGCCGGTGATTGCGATGGAGGGGCGATTTCACATGTACGAGGGATACTCGTTGCAGCAAATCACGTTGCCGGTGCGTATCATGCGCGCGATGGGGGCTTCGCTTTTAATGGTCTCCAACGCTTGTGGTGGTATGAATCCTAACCATCGAGCCGGTGACATCATGATGATCGAGGATCACATCAATCTCATGGGGGATAACCCCTTGATAGGGATCAATGACGATCGACTTGGCCCACGGTTTCCGGACATGAGTGAACCTTACGACCACTTTCTGATCGAAGAGGGGCTTCGCGTCGCACGCAAGCATGACATCCGGGCTCACCAGGGGGTGTTTGTTGCGGTCGCAGGTCCGAATCTAGAGACACGTGCCGAGTACCGATTTTTGAGGCTCATCGGAGCAGATGTAGTCGGTATGTCCACCGTTCCCGAAGTGATTGTTGCGACCCATTGCGGACTGCGAACGGTTGGTTTTTCGGTCATCACCGATATGTGCTTGCCAGATGCTTTGGAAGCCGCTGATGTTCAACGAATAATTGCGATTGCCAACGATGCTGCTCCTCGACTCTCGACGATGGTAACAGGGGTTTTGGAAGCCGACGTAGCGCGAAACGGTTAATTTGTTGCGTGGGATAGGCGTAAGAAGGAGCGGGCCCAAGCAACCATGGAGCCATTTGGAAAGTTTGAAGACTCTCGAGCGAACGACGAATTACGCGAAGCTATTGGATTTCTTCGATCGAGATGCCCTGGTTTCCAGCCTAAGGTAGGAATCATCCTCGGTAGTGGGCTTGGAGATTTAGCGGAAAGTATTCAGAGCGTCGCTTCGATCTCCTACAGTGAAATCCCTGGTTTCCCCGTAGCGCATGTCAGCGGGCACGCGGGCCGATTGATTATGGGTCGATTGGCAGGAACCGAAGTCGTGGCACTTCAAGGACGCTGTCACTTCTACGAAGGATGGCAAGGTGCTCAGGCTGCATTACCCGTGCGGACTTTGTTGGGACTCGGCATTGAACTATTGATCCTTTCGAATGCATCTGGTGGGGTGAATCCGAGGTTTCATAGTGGACAAATCGTGTTGATCGACTCACATATCGACGGCATGTTCCGACCCGGGCTCTCTAGTCGTACTATCGGATCGGCGACGAATGTTGTCGGACGCCATCGCATATCCTACGATCGGCAATGGATTCAGCGGGCTCAAAGCACCGCTCTTAAGTTGGGTTTTTCACTTCCGACCGGAACTTACTGGGCTACTTTAGGGCCGAACTACGAAACGCGAGCGGAGTACCGCATGTTTCGTAATCTCGGGGCGGATATGGTCGGAATGAGTACGGTTCCGGAAGCAAACATAGCGTTCGCACATCAAGTTGACGTGCTTGCGTTTTCCATCGTAACCAACGTGGCTAACAGTGATATAGCGAGCGTTACAGACCATGCAGATGTTTTGAATTGGTCTGCCCGTGCCAAGTCGCAGTTGCTGCCGCTTGTTCAAGAATTGCTTTCGGAATACCTCCAGTCAGATTTGTAAAGATGAAACCGAATCCGTCTACAGAATCGAACAGCAGTAAGAATCGAGAATCCGCAAGTTCGAGTGACCTTCACGATGCCGTTGATTCGATTGGCTCGGTCGACAACGCTCCTACGCTGGAATTGCATCATCAAGGTCTGACGATCGATGGATATTCACGAGCGGCTGTTCAAAGTTACTGGAGAGTATCCGAGCTGAAAATCGGGTTTGATCTCGGAGCACAGCCTTGGGACTTTATGTCTCTGCCTCGCTATTTCATTTCCCATCCGCATTTAGATCATATCGCAGCGATTCCATCGTACGTTGCCAGGCGGCGGATGATGAAAATGGATCCGCCAATTCTTTATGTGCCGGACTATGCGACTGCAACGATCGATCAGATGCTCAAAGTTGTATCGCGGCTCGATCGTGGGCGTATGCCTTGTAAGTTGATCTCGATTCGTGAGAACGAAGAAATCGAACTATCTCGGGAGCTTGTGGTCAGCACCCATGCGATGAAGCATTCCATTCCAGCATTGGGATTCATTGTTTGGGAGCGTCGAAAGAAACTGAAAACGGAGTATTTGCAACTTACCGGCGAGCAGATCAGGGATCTGAAACTCTCTGGTGAAGAAGTCACAACCGAAACCCGGATTCCATTGGTCGCTTATACGGGCGATACCGCTCCTGAAGGCTTGGATCGAAATCCTGAGATGTATCAAGCGAAGATCCTTATCACCGAGATGACTTTTTTAGCGCCAGATCATCGCAAGGATAGGATTCATAAAGATGGACATATGCATCTTGATGATTTCGTTGATCGAAAAAATGACTTCAAGAATGAAGTCATCATCTGCGGACATTTCTCGGTACGTTACAACAGGCAGCAGATCCACCGGTGGGTCGACCGAGCATTACCCGGTCGACTGGACGGTCGATTAAAAGTTTGGATTTAGCGCAACTGCTGAAGCAAGATAACGGCGAAGCCTCCGGCTAGCAGAGCACCGAGGAAGTTACCGAGCACGAGGGGGCCAGTCTGGCTCGAGAGTACTCCGTAACGGTTCTGCATCTTTCGTCCGAGCATCATCCAAAGCAGAAAGCTCAAAGCTGGTATCAGCAGGAGCCCGATTCCTATTACTAGGTAGCCTCTCCATGCTGGTTCGCTTGTAAGCGACGTAACGAATCCGCTGGCTATCCATTGGCAAGCTCCCCACGGGAGTCCAATGATTGCCATCCACCAACCCCATCGATCTTCCAAGAGCCAGCCGGTTAGTGTTGCGATGTTGTAGACGGCAAATGCTAAACAGGCGAATGATCCGAAACTCGATAGTTTGCATTCCATGGGTAACCAAGCGAGGATATCCGGGTTGAGATCCGGGAACAGTGTCGCTCCGAGGAATAGTAGTCTTATGATGGTAGAGAGGGAAAAGAGCAACGCCACTATCAGAAACGTTTGGCGTTCTGCCCGCCGCCTAAAACTGCGGGTGTTCTCTGGCGTATAATCGACTACGGTCTCGTCTTGTTGGTCTAAACCTTCATCGTCATCAAACTCATCGTCCGACGTTTCTTGATTTGATTCCGATGTACTCACTGAGTGCATCAACGCTCCACAATGGCAATATGCTCGTTCGCCCAACACTTCACGAGGCATAGAGTATTGTGTTCTACATACCGAACACTCTAAATGCATAATTCCTGTCCAATCCTAGAAATCCAAACGTAGATATTGAGGCGTATCAAGAGTTTCCGGGGCTCTTGATAAGGTGTCTGAATACGTTTCAGTGCCACGCCTCCCGGGGGTCGGATTATCGCATCGAAACAGGTAGTTGCAAAGGTAGCGAGAATTGCTGGTAGCGTCGGAACTACGCTTCCCAGCCGTTCCAATTGAGTTTTCGGGGTTTCTTCTTCAGCATGCATTCCGGCCGCGAGATGAAGAATCGATAAGTTCGCTTCAGCGAACCACGAAATTGACCATACGCCCGGGGATAACAACCACTTTAACGATTTCCTTTCCGTCCAGTAATTCGGAAAGTCGCTCATGTTTTCGGGCTGCGGTTTCCAGTTCGCCTTGGGTGCAATCTGCGGGAACTGTGATTTTGGCTCGAACCTTGCCGTTGACCTGAAGTGGAACTTCGATCTCCGTCGATTTCATCTTGGATTCGTCGAAAGCAGGCCAAGGTGCGTATGCGAGCGAATCCTTGGAACCGAGCACAGACCACAGTTCTTCTGAGAGATGGGGGGCAAACGGGGCCAATAGCAACGTCAGGGATTTCATCGCCGAGAGTGGTCGTGTTTCTTCTTTGGTGAAGAAGTTGACGAATTCCATCATTCGAGCGATAGCGGTATTGAATGAGAGGAGTTCGACATCGCGAGTTACGGCAGCGATGGTCGAATGGATCATTTTGTCTTGCTCAGGAGTGGTTGCCACATCTTTGACGGACTCTAGCAATTCGGTTTCCTCGGATCGCGAATCGATCATCAGTCGCCAGACGCGGTCGAGGAAGTTCCTCACGCCGTTCACTCCTTGCATGCTCCATGGTTTTGTGGCTTCCAATGGCCCCATGAACATCTCATATAACCGAAGTGCGTCGGCGCCGTATTCGCGTACAACTCCCTCTGGATCAATCACATTCTTTAGGCTCTTCGACATCTTCGCGACGATCCGTTCGAGCGACTCACCCGTTTCTTTGTGAGTCGCGTTGCCGTTTTCGTCTTCGCTTACGGAGTCCCCTGAAATCAGTGCTCCGCGTTTATCTTTGTAGGCATACGAAAGGATCATGCCTTGATTAACAAGACGTTGGAAAGGTTCTTTGTGGGATACCACTCCGCGATCGTAGAGGACTTTGTGCCAGAATCGGGAGTAGAGCAAGTGCAACACGGCATGCTCAGCGCCTCCGATGTACAGGTCGACGGGCATCCATGCGGCTTCTTGTTCCCGATCAACCATTGCGGTACTGCAAGTCGGAGAAATAAAACGCAAATAGTACCAGCAAGATCCAGCCCATTGGGGCATAGTGTTCGTTTCGCGTCGGTATCGCTTCCCGTCTAGTTCCACATAGAGCCATGAATCGTCGGCTTTTGCCAAGGGGGGCTCTGGGCGACCGTGTGGTTTGAAGTCTTCGAGGTGGGGCAAGTCAACGGGGAGATCTTTGACTGGAACTCCGCGTATCTTGCCGTTCGGTTTTCCATCAGCATCGAGTTCATGGAGGATTGGGAAAGGTTCCCCCCAGAATCGCTGACGACTGAACAACCAGTCTCGCAGTTTGTAGTTGACGGCTTGCCTGCCGACTCCGCGTTCGCTCAGCCACTCCGTCATCTTAGTTTTTGCGACTTGAGTGGAGAGGCCAGTGAATTCACCGCTTTGAATCGCGATACCCTCATCGGCAAAACAGGTTTCTCCATCGGCGATGGCTTTGAGCTCCTCCGCAGAAGCATCTTCAGGCTGGACGACTTGGATAATCTCAAGCTGATAAGTTTTCGCGAATTCATAGTCTCGCGTATCGTGAGCTGGGACGGCCATGATTGCCCCAGTTCCGTAACTGGCGAGGACATAGTCTGCGATCCAGATCGGAATTGGTTTTTGTGTTACAGGATTGATTGCGTAGGAGCCCGTGAAGACTCCGGTCTTCTTCTTATCTCCTTCAGTTCTATCTCGGTCACTTTTGAAGGAAGCGGTTTGCACATATGCCGCGACTTGATCAGCTTGCGTAGGGGTGGTGATCTTTGCGACCAAGGGGTGCTCGGGCGCGATTACCATGTAGGTGGCACCGAAAAGTGTATCGGGCCGAGTGGTGTAGACTCGAATGGTGTCTTGGTTAGGAGTTTCGGGAAAGCCGCCATTGGCTCTCTTATCGAGCCAATGCGTCCACTGGTCTTGTTCGATGACTGCAAAGTCTACTTCTGCACCAACGCTCCGGCCGATCCAGTCCGCTTGTAATTTTTTGATACCGGGTGACCAGTCTAGCGAGTCCAAATCTGCCAGCAAGCGATCTGCGTAGGCGGTGATTCGCAGCATCCACTGCCTCAACGGAATTCGCTGTACGGGGTGATCCCCTCGTTCGCTGCGTCCATCGATGACTTCCTCGTTTGCTAGAACGGTACCGAGAGCTGGACACCAATTCACCAGCGCGTCGTCTTGGTAAGCCAGTCGTTGGCGGTCGCGATAACGGTCGATTGCATCTGTTCCTTGCGCAGCGACTTCACTTGGGATTGGCAGTTCGCTGATCGGTCGACCTTTTCCGAGTTCGGGATCGTACCAAGTATCGAAGAGGGTTAGGAAGATCCACTGCGTCCACCGGAAGTACTCCACATCGGTGGTGGCTAGGCATCGATCCCAATCGTAGGAGAAACCGAGCATCTTCAGTTGCCGGGTAAAGTTCGCGATGTTCGCTTCAGTGCTTTGGCGCGGAGGGGTATTGGTACGGATTGCATACTCTTCGGCGGGCAGACCGAATGCATCGTAACCCATCGGGTGCAAGACTGTTTTTCCTTGCATGCGCCAGTATCGGCAATAGATGTCCGTGGCGGTGTATCCCTCGGGATGTCCTACGTGTAATCCAGCGCCGCTTGGATAAGGGAACATATCGAGCACATAGAGCTTCCCTTTTCCGTTTGCCTCAGGCATATCCGGGCAGCGAAAGGTTTTATTGTCTTCCCAGTATTTTTGCCATTTTGGTTCGATCGCGGCGGGGTTGTATCTAGGCATAGCGAGACAATCTATTGGTGACTATCGGTACTTGAATTACTGATGTGAAACTGACGTCTACGAAGCATGGGATAGAGCTGCCGTTCATGCTTCGTATCGATGTAGCCCCTTTAGGATCGGGGGTTTTGATGACCGTGGAGTTAACAACTAAGCTGAGTGAATAGCGCGTTGATCGACAGCCAGGGCTGCTTCGTGGAGCGTTTCGGCGAGGGTTGGGTGTGCATGGCAACTACGCGCGATGTCTTCACTGCTTGCACCGAATTCGATTGCAACGGCTGCTTCGGCGATCAAATCCCCTGCCCTTGCACCGAGGATGTGAACCCCAAGCACACGATCTGTTTTCGCGTCAGCGAGAATCTTGACCCGCCCTTCGGATTCACCGATGGTCCGAGCGCGACCGTTTGCTCCGTATGCACCAACCCCCTTCTTGTACTCGATACCTGCTTCCTTGAGCTGCTCTTCGGTTTTACCAACCGTTGCGATTTCCGGGTGAGTGTAGACGATTGCGGGGATGCAGTCGTAGTTGAAGTGGGAGTGAATTGAGCACAATCGTTCTACAAATACGATCCCTTCTTCCATCGCTTTGTGGGCGAGCATTGCACCGCCGATAACATCTCCGAGTGCGTATACGCTGGGGACCTTGGTTTGGTAGTTGGCATCGACGGTAATGAACCCACGCTTGTCAGTTTCGATGCCCAAGTTCTCCAGCCCGATGCCTTGGCTCAAAGGAACGCGTCCGGCAGCCAGCAGAACTCGATCGCACTCGATTGGGTCTGCTCCCTTGCATTTCACAACACATTTTCCCCCCTGGACTTGAGCTGATTCCACCCAGGATTGCAACCGGAATTCGATTCCTTGCTTGGTAAATACACGCTGCGCAAGTTGACTTAACTCTTGATCCATGCCGGGCAAGATACGGTCCATCGCTTCGAGCACAATCACTTTGCTTCCCAAGCGATTCCAAACGCTTCCGAGTTCGAGACCGATATAGCCCCCACCGATGACAGTCAGTCTCTCAGGAACTTTATCGAACGAGAGTGCGGTGGTGGAATTGCCGATTAATACGCCGTCTTCCTCGACACCCCGCATCGATGCAGGCTTCGATCCGGTAGCGATAAGCAGTCGCTTACCCCGCACGGTCGATTTGACACCATCGATGGTTACTTCGACTTCGTTAGGACTGGTGATTACTCCGCGACCGCGAAATGGAGTGATTTTGTTTTTCTTGAATAACAGATCGATCCCACCGGTTAGAGTGGAGACGATTTGATCCTTCCGCTTCATCATCGCCGCGAGGTCCAATTGGACGTTGCTAACTTGGATGCCGTGAATACCTAAAGAGGATTTTGTATCATGATACAGGTGGCTCGATTCGAGCAACGCTTTGCTCGGGATGCACCCGACGCGCAAACAAGTTCCGCCAAATTTGCTGTTCTCATCGATACAAGCAACCGACATGCCCAGTTGGGCAGCCCGAATTGCTGCGACGTATCCGCCCGGTCCGCCACCTAGCACCACCAAATCGTATTCGCTTCCACTCATCGTTCGGCTCTGTTCTTGTTATCAGTTCTTGTTTTCAAGAAGGATTCAGGTACCCTACGGGTGCGGGACGGAGACCTATCTCTCCCGCTAAATTCACTTCATTAAAGCTTACCCGTAGGGGGGTAAATTCCAAGGTCCGATCGGTCCCCGCCAAGGAGTTTCCTTTTGATTGCTGAGCGAATAGGCGAAATTCTGCGTCGTCTGCAATGGCCGATCGCCTACGGCGTCCTGGCGATGAGCCCTCTTTTCGCTGTGGAAACGATCCAGTGGCTATTTCGGTCCCTGGATTACCCGGTTTATGCCACGATGTTCTGGTTGGGATTCTTCGGAGTTTTCTTTGTTTTCCGCACGAGGAAACCTTCGAATCCATGGCTGCTAGCTTGGATCGCTCGGGAACGCCGGTTATCACATGCAATCGTGACCACCATTTTTTTCAAGGGTGGGGGACATGCGGCGTCTTGGCTAAAGCGAACCTTGGGGGATTGGTTCCAGCGTTTCTCGGCGGGGAAAAACGCTTTGGGAACGACAAAGCCGAAAGGTTCGTTTCGCGATGGTGAATCGCTAGATTTCGAAGGGATCGATGGGAGGGGGGCATCGAGTTCCAGCGGCGAGAATACAATGTCGTTTGATGTGCATTGGCTACGAAGTGCTAGTCCGTTTTTTCTGCCGAGCGCACCGATGCTACTGTGGCTCTTGAGTGCTCTGGTGCTCCCTGCATCACTTCGCTGTTTGACTTTGGGGGTCGGCATCGCCTACCACTTGCTCTCGGTATACGTGGAGTTGTGTGAAATCCCTCCCCATGAACTTGGGTTCACGCGCCGTTTCGCATGGTGCTTTATCATCCCAATGAACATCGCAGTCTTTGGGATAACTTATGCGTTTGCCCTCAAAGGCTTTTCCGGGATCCCCTGTTTTTTACTTGAATTAGGCCATCCTTTAAGAACTTTACGTGGCTGGTTTGGTTGGAGCGAAACTACCTAGGCGAATCAAAGCGGACCAAGAATTCCCTCGGGGAATTCGCTCACCCGACTGACTTGTCGATGATGGAATTTCTTCACGTATGAAGGACGAACTTTTAGGATAGGCTGGAATTTTGCTACTTCGCAAATCATAATCCTGCCCACATCGTCGCCCTATCAGCTTGGACTCTTAAACATGTTTTATTGGATTTACGACATCCCCAGCGCGACTCTCGCTGTCATCATCACTGGGGCATTTGTTCTTTTCAGTTGGCTGGGTACGTTCTTTGTGCGTCCGATTTTGCGAACATTTCTTCGCAAGCGATCCGACATCAACGACCTTATCGGCTACATGCTGTCATGCTTCGGCGTTTTCTACGGCTTGCTGCTGGGACTTCTGGCTGTGGCTGCCTATCAGAACTTCAGCGAAGTTGAAACCATTGTTTCAAAGGAAGCTTCGACACTTTCGGCATTAGTTCGCGACGTTGCGGCTTATCCTGAACCAGAAAGGACGAATCTTATTTGGAATCTGCGAGACTATACTCGGAACGTGGTGAAGTACGCTTGGCCCGCTCAACGGCAAGGTATTGTTCCAGAAGAAGGAAACATACGGATGGTTGCTTTCCATGAGCAACTTATCGATTTTGAGCCGAAGACCAAGAGCCAAGAGATTTTGCACGCAGAAGCCCTGCGGCAATTCAACGATTATCTTGAGGCTAGGCGGATGCGGTTGTTTTCGGTAACTACGTCGATTCCTGCGGTTATGTGGACGGTAGTTTTGATCGGCGCTTTGATGAATATCGCGCTCGTTTGGATGTTCGACATGAAAATCCTCAATCATCTTTACTTGGGGGGCTTTCTTGCTGCGTTTATGGGGTTGATGATCTTTCTGATCGCATCGCTTGATAATCCCTTTCGGGGGGAACTGAGTATCTCCCCTGCGCCCTTTGAAGATATTCTTAAACACTTGATGGAAGAATAGCATTCTTTATGCACCCACACTTAATGAATGCGATTAAACGAATCGCCTCTAAGCCTTTCGAGGTTCGATTCAGTGCTTCCAAGATTCCCACCATGAAGTTGATCACAACGATGAAAAGTCTCACTGAGGTAACACTAAAGTTCCGTTTAGTTGCCATCGGAGTACTCGGCGCGTTTAGCCTTGGTTGTGATTCGCTTCGATCCGATTTTGAAAAGATCGTTTCGGATCAGAAGAAACCAAAGGTTGTCAAAGTGGGTGTGCTTCATTCTCAAACCGGTACGCTGGGAATGAGCGAAATGTCACTGCGCCATGCCGAAATGCTTGCGATCGAGGAAATCAACGCAAGTGGGGAGCTTGGAGAGGTCAAATTAGATCCGGTGGTCAGAGATGGAAGATCGCGGTCCGATATTTTTCGGCGTCGGGTTCGTGACTTGATCGACCGTGAAAAAGTGGATGTTGTTTTTGGGTGTTGGACAAGTGCGGATCGCAAGGCGGTCATCGATGAAATGGAGAATCCAACAGCTATTTATTTGGATAAGAAGGCAGACCTATCGAAACAACCGCTTCTTTTCTATCCCCTTCAATACGAAGGTAACGAAGCTTCGCGGCAGGTCTTCTATTTTGGAAGTACCCCGAACCAACAGATTCTGCCCGCCATCGATTGGTTTCTCAGTGAGCAAGGGGGGAGCAAGAAGAGGATCTTTTTGATCGGTTCGGATTACATATATCCGCGAACTGCAAGCTATATCGTTAAGAAGTACCTAGCAACCAAGAATTTGGAAGTTGTCGGAGAATCGTATGCACCGATTGGGCAACGAGATTTCGATGCATATGTCAGTACGATTCGCGATTCAAAGCCCGATCTCGTAGTGAATATGATCAATGGGGATAGTAACATTGCGTTCTTTCGAGCGATGAAATCCACTATCGGTGATGCGAACAGCTTACCGATTCTATCGACGAGTGTTGCTGAGGACGAACTGCGTCGGCTTCCTCCGGAATATACAACTGGCCATTACGCAGCTTGGAGCTATTTCCAATCGATTCCTTCCGAAGCGAACAGTCGATTTGTGGGAAATGTAAAAAGGGAATTCGGATACGATCGGGTCACCGATGACCCCATGGAAGCTGCTTATCTACAGGTTTACATTTGGAAGGAAGCTTTCAAGCGGGCGAAATCGTCCGATCCTTTGAAGATTCGTGCTGAGCTTGAGAAAGGGATCGAATTCGATGCACCAGGAGGAAAAGTGAAAGTAGATCCGAAGACCCATCACCTCTTCAAAAGGTTTCGACTTGGACAGATCCGCGCCGATAGGCAATTTGACATCATCTACGAATCACAGGATTGGATCGCTCCGGAGCCGTTCCCGTCGTTCGCTTTTCCAGGCTGGAGTTGCGACTGGACCCAAGGTGGGCTTCAAAAAGGGCCCCCAGTTAAGCTAGACTAGAGTTCGCAGCGGGATTGAGTTGAGCGAAAAACATCGGTCTGCTGACGACCTGGGAAGGTCTTTTACAACCCTTCTTAGACTTTACTCTTCGGACTCCACGCATGAGCGACATCATCCCTATCCCATCCGCGAATACTGAAGTTCTGTGGAAGCCACTTACAGCCAAACAGCGACGTGTGCTCGGAACGCTCATGGAGAAGTCTAAAACAACTCCTGATGCATATCCGATGACCTTTGCGGGTTTGGTAACGGGATGCAATCAAAAAAGTAACCGACTTCCGATAACCAATTACACCGTCGAGCAAGTTGAAACGATCGTCGATGAACTCCGCAGTCTCGGTGCAGTTACCATCGTTCAAGGTAGTGGTAGGACAACCAAGGTCCGGCATTATGCCTACAATTGGATCGGTCTCAGCAAGGTTGAAGCGGCGGTGATGACCGAACTCCTCTTGCGCGGCGAACAAACACTCGGAGAACTTCGCACTCGGGCGTCCCGTATGGAGCCCATCGCTGAAATCGATGATCTGAAAAAACTGGTCTCCGATTTGGCAAGTAGAAATCTGATAGTCGAACTCTCCCCAGCCGGCCGTGGCCAAGTGGTATCTCATAATCTCTATCCTGAATGGGAACTAGAAGCTCTCCAAAAGAGTGTTGCCAGTGGAATTTCTGGTGCCGCAATTGATAGCGACGATGATGAGGGAGCACAATCGAAACCAACCACCGGTTCACTCGGGGTGCGGACCACGTCGTCGAGCGAATCGACCGCCCAATTACAAGAAGAAATCAAGCGACTTAAGGAAGTCGTTGAGTCGCTCAGTCAGCGAGTTATGATTCTTGAGAAGGAATTCGGGATCGATTCTTCAGCCAATCCATAAATTCTGCACGTGGTAACGTGTTGATTACCGCTTGCCGCGAGATGCCCGCTCTTTGGGCTACTTGGACTCCATACTTCATCAATCCAAGTTGATCGGTGGCGTGCGCGTCCGTGTTGATAACCAACCATACTCCCGCTTCGGCCGCTGCGCATGCAAGTAGATCGTTTAGGTCGAGTCTTTCTGGGTTTGCGTTAATTTCAAGGCATTTACCATATGCTTTGGCCTCCTTCATCAGCACAGGCCAGTCAGCCTCGTACGCTTGGCGTCTTGAAAGCAATCGGCCGGTCGGATGAGATATTGCATGGACGAATGGGTGACGAATCGCGTTAAGAATCCTTTCGGTGATTTCATCCCTGCTTTGTTTCAACCCGAAATGGATGCTTGCCGTCACCCAGTCGGCTTGGGCTAAGGTATCGTATTGAAGGTCCAAAGTTCCATCTTCGAGAATATCGCATTCGATCCCTTTAAGCAGTTCTATTTTTCCGTGCCAATCTTTTCGGATCTTATCGATCAGCTGCCATTGCGCGAGGACTTGATCATCATTTAGTCCGCGAGCGACACTCACACGCTTCGAATGGTCGGTGATAGCAATGTACTTTAGGCCCCGTTTGACGGCTGCTTCAACCATTTGCTCGATCGTAGCTTCGCCATCGGTGTATGTCGTATGCATGTGCAAATCACCGCACATGTCTGATTCCTCGATCAGGACCTCTAATCGGTTTTGAATGTTGGGTTGGAATTCAAACCGATTTTCTCGAAGGACAGGTGGAATCCAGGGCAAACCGATCGCAGCATATAAACTATGTTCATCTTCTCCAGCGATAGGAGTACCTTCGTCTATCTCTTTGAACACACCGTATTCGCTGATCTTCAGCCCTTTGGACCTTGCGATCGATCGAACATGGACGTTGTGTTCTTTGCTGCCGGTGAAGTATTGCAATGCAGCTCCCCAGCTTTGTTGCGGGACGACTCTCAAGTCGACTTGAAAGGCATTGCTCAGCCGAACGCTCATTTTGGTCTCACCGCGCCCGATAACTTCTTGAACCTGAGGAAATGAACCGAAACGATTCATGACTTCCTCGGCGTTATTGCTGATCACCAGAATGTCCAGGTCTCCGATGGTTTCTTTTCTTCGGCGATAACTGCCTGCAAAGTCGAGCCGTTCAACCGACGGGCATCCGTCGAAATGCGTTCGTAAATTCTCAACCAACTGTTCAGCTTGATCTAGCCTTAGCCGCATTGCGGCTTGCATGACAATCCCGAGGTTTTGCAGGATGTTCTCCTCGGTTTTCTTACCGAAGCCTTTGATGTTTGCAACTTGTCCTGATTCGCAAGCAGTTTTCAGCGTGGCGAGATCGATCACACCGAGTTCTAGGTGAAGTTTCATCGCTTTTTTCGCACCGAGTCCTGGGACTCGCATTACGTCGCGAAGCGTTCGAGGGACGGCCTGTCGAAGAGTTTCCAATTGAGGTAGAGCGCCTGATTCGACGACAACTTTGGACTTCTCCGCGAGTGTCCCTCCAATCCCATCGATGCTCGTGAGATCAAAACCGTTTTTGATTAATTCTGTAACCGGTTGGCTCAATGCGCTGATTGCCGCAGCTCCACTGCGATAAGCGCGAACGCGGAACGCATTCTCACCGGAGAGTTCCAAGAGGTCTGCCATCTCTTCGAAAATTTCAGCGAGTTGTGCGTTCGACACGTTGAGGTTGGCTTCTGAGAGATTTGCTGGTGAGAGATTGGGTGTTGAATTCGATGGTTTCATGACTTCGGTGCTTTGGCAATTTCTTCAAATAGATCGGACAATGATTCAATCCAGTGGGATAGACCGTGATGATGCCGTGTGTATTGTTCGGCATCGTCGAGAACCGATGTCCATAGAGTAGATTGGTTGAAGCGATCAGCAATTTCTGCGGCCATCGCTTTGGGATTTTTAACGGGCACTAATCGGCCAAAGGGATGTTTTCGAAGAAACTCACCCGCTCCTTGTTGCGTGTCGGTAGCTAGTACTGGGCAACGGCATACCATAGCTTCCAACATCACGTTCGGAAGCCCTTCGTAGTGAGAAGGGAGAACCAGCAGATCGCAGCGTTGCATCAATGGGTATGGGTTATTCAAATGCCCGTGGAAATGGACATAGGGGGTAATTCCCAAACGATCCGCTTGTTGCATCAACGCGCTTTTTAAAGGTCCGTCACCCACCAGATGTAGTCGGTAGGATGTCCCATGATCGGCGAGGAGCAACCCGAAGGCATCGAGTAAGTCCGCATGTCCTTTCTCTGCGCTCAATCGGCCAACGGAAAGGATGTGTCGAAGATTATGATCGAAAGGGACATCAGGAAGTGGTTCAAGTCGTTTGCGATCGATCCCAGAAATATCGAGAGGACTCGGAACAATTTGAAATTGTTCTTTCGGAATATTGTAAAAGTTGCTTGCGGCTTCGGCGGTACCTTGAGATACACTCAACAGTGCTGTGCTTTCGCGGTATGCTCTCGCCAAGCGACGGCGTTTGACCCATTGCCATCGCTCTTCCTTTCGCTGTAAATCGAATTGTGGGGGGGAGACAATGGTCGAAACTCTTGGGCAGTTGTTTTTTCTTGTCGCTGGACCGGATACGAGGGTCATGTGAAACAGGCGATCGTAAGTCAGATCGATCCGTTGTTTTCTAATGACATCGCTAAGATGATCGATATACTGATGATGCATTCGGCCTGGCCATTGCAAGAATGGCTTGCGGCGGTCGGACCAGAACGCAAAGATTGGGATATCCTGCGGAACCGATTCGAGAAGAGCTCCTTCCTTAAAGAATAGATAAAGCAGCGGTTCGAAACGATTTCGATCAAGACCTTGAAGCAGGTACAGCAACTGGCGTTCGCTGCCCCCTCCGTTCATCGACGAAGAGCACAGCAGAATACGGATTCGCGCTTCGGTTGGCATAGGAAGTAAATTGGCTATGGAAATTATCAATCGCGAGTATTGTACTCCATTTATCACGAAAGACGGATCGACGATTCGCGAGCTGCTTGCTCATCGAAATTCGGCAATTCGAAAGCAGTCCCTGGCAGAAGCGACCGTACCGGTTGGGATTCGGACCCAATTGCATCATCACTTGGATACCGAAGAGATCTACTATGTGCTTCGCGGTACAGGTGTTATGACCATCGAAGATCAGACTCGCGGAATCGGTCCAGGAGACGCCATCGCGATCCCTCCAGGAAAACGTCATTGCATTGAAAACAACGGAGCTGAAGACTTGGTGTTCCTCTGCTGCTGCGCTCCTGGGTACGAACATGCAGATACGGTGATTGAGGATCCTTCCTAAATCGATCTAACGAGGGGTAACTAACTCGCGGGTGAGAATAGCCTAATTGCATTCAGCAGCAGGGTATGTATTTATCTGAAATCCGACTGCGAGGATCTGCTTTTGATTACTGCATGACCTTTGATTGCTGCATGACCGCCGTTTCACCGAGCAAGAGCTCGGCTTTGCACTACCAGTACGAATCAATAACGACCACTAAAACTCCCGAACAAATTTTTTTTACTTCCAAGGAAACCAGTTTCATGCATTTTCATCCTCGTTGGGCTTCTTGCGGTCTGTTTCTGGCAGTCTTAATCCCGTTGTCAGGTAGTTCCCCTGTGAAGTCCCAGGGGCCGGTGGTGGAGGCGCAAAAAGTACAGGTGCCCGATGGATGGGAGTTGGTTTGGAATGATGAATTTAATGGAAAGCAACTCGATTTCAGCAAATGGGAGATTGAGGTAAACGCGTTCGGAGGTGGAAATCAAGAACTTCAAATCTACACCGATCGAGAGAAGAACGTTCGCGTCGAAGACGGCTTGCTCGTGTTGGAAGCTTGGCGAGAGCGAACGGGGATTGCTGGCACGGAACGGGATTATTCGTCGGGTCGGATTCGCAGTAAACGGCGAGGGGAATGGAAATATGGACGGTTTGAAACGCGGGCAAAGTTGCCTATCGGCCAAGGGATCTGGCCAGCGTTTTGGATGCTACCAAGTGATGAAAAGTATGGGACTTGGGCAGCAAGCGGCGAGATTGATATTCTCGAATTTAAAGGGCAGGAAACGGATACGCTGTGGGGCACGCTGCATTTCGGTGGGGCTTGGCCTCGCAATAAGTTTCAGGGCAAGACCCAGAAATTCGAGGGAACGGACTTCACCAAAGATTTCCACGTGTATGGTGTGGAATGGGAGGAAGGCGAGGTTCGTTGGTTGCTCGACGGAAAGGTATGGAATGTGCAAAAGGAGTGGACGAGCGAGAATGGAGAATATCCTGCTCCGTTCAATCAACCGTTTCACCTTGTTTTTAATTTGGCAATAGGTGGTGGGTTTGTCGGAGAGGTTGCACCAAGCACCGAATTCCCCGCGAAATTCTTGGTCGACTGGGTTCGCGTCTATCAAAAGAAGTAGATAGTGCGAAACAAGCGACTCAAGGTCGCTTGCAATGATGCTATGCCTACATCCTAATTCTCGCAGTGATCGGTCATCCCTGTTTCATGGATGACCTACAGATCACCGAAAAATGGTGCAGTCTATTTCGGTAGGTTGAGCAAAGCGTAGGTTCCGCTTTTGCCAGCCACTGCGATATCCGTTCGACCATCGCCGTTGATATCTCCGGTGGCGATTTGCAATCCAACGCCCACGTGTCCACGCTCGATCACGGACTTGGTGAATTGACCGTCGACGTAGGAATACGCGTGGATTTCAGGCATGTCTTGTCCACCTGGATCGCCACCGTTGTGAGCGTAATAACGTTTGCCGGTAATGATTTCGTCTTTTCCATCCCCATCGAGATCTGCCATGGCGATGGCGTGTGGTTGGGAGAATCCGTTATCGATGAGATTACGTTGAAGATCGATCGAACCGTCTGGTTTGTTGCCGTTATTGCGCCACCAGTACAACCCATAATCGTGACCTTGTCCGACGATGATGTCGTTTTTGCCATCTTTATCGAGATCGACAACGATCATCGGGATCGAGCCTTGGATATTCCAATCTGCATGGAATTTCCATTCCCCTTCCCACGGCTTTTCGGGTTGTTCGTACCATCCATGACCGAGCAAGACGTCGATCCTTCCATCTCCGTTGATATCGCCAACGCCCATGCCGTGCTGGTTGCCGCTGCGGCCGATAACCTTTTGTTCGAGGGTATAGCTTGCTGCTTTACCGTCCTTGTTCCCGTTATCGACCAATCGCCAAATCGTCATTGGATTCTTGGAATTCCAACTGTTGACGATCCAGTCAGGGATCCCATCTTTATCGATGTCGTGCATCAACTGAGCTTCGTTCTCGGACGCTTTGGTATCGACCCAAGCGTGTCGGGTCCAAGTTCGGCCGAGACGTAAGCCTTCGGCACCTGGGTTCTCATACCAAGCGATTTCGGTCGGAACAAACGATCCAGCGATCACGTCGACTCGACCATCTTTGTTGACATCCATCAAGAAGTCCCCGTTGCTTTGGACGTATCCATTCCAATCTTCGATGGTTCGCAGAGGACGAGGTGTCAGGGATGGGCTTGGATACCAGTTACGACCAGCGATGACGTCAGCTTTGCCATCACCATCGACATCACCGATCGCGCATCCTTCGTTGGCATCGAGAGCTAGTGGTTCAATTTGCCACCGCAACGCGAGGTCTTTTGGTTTGCAAAGTGGATCTTCGCCGAAACTGCGGTCGCACAGTCCGAAGTTAGCGGTGATGCTCAATACTAAAGCAAAGGCTGTGCGGGCAAGGCTTTTAGACGAGCCTTTAGCGTTTTGAAGTGAAGGGTCGTTGCAACCAGTAAAGTGGATTTTGTTCATGTTTTGTGGAGTGGAGTGTATGGTGGGAATCGGGGGATGGGCGTGGATGTCAAATTCAAAACGCGAAGATTAATTGGTTTTTGGACCGACTTTTTGGTCTTTCATCCATTGGGTAATTTTGTTCTCACCATCTTTGACGAACTGTTCCATTTGGTCGACTTCGACCGCATTGTTACCTTGTTCGTGTTTGCGAAAGAGAAACAAGTAGGTTTCGTTTTGCGGGCGGTAGCGATGAAAAAACCATTCGTTCTTCGATTCGATTTTTGATCGAAGTTCTTCGATTGCAGCTGGTTTCGAAGCGGCAAGTTTGTTGAGTTCAAGGTTGGTGAAACCGAGTTGACGCATCATTTCTTGGGCGCTCGCTCGGTATCCTTCATCGTTCCAAGCGATTCCTTCTTCGGTGAAACGTTGTTCCTTGGCAAATTTCTCAAGGTCGATCAGGTTCGATTGTGTTTCCTTTGCAAGCGATCGGATTCCTTCAGCGACTTGGGCAAGGTTACTGTTGTAGTAAGCAGGGTTGGGGAATTGCGGGCCAGCATCTTCTCTGCCACGCGGGATGACCAAGACGATTCGGGTTCCTTTGGCCTTTAGATCCTCGATTAATTTCTTGTAACCGCGAAGGAATTCGGCTCGTTCGGCTTCGTTGAGATAAGCTTCGTTTTCGCCGTAACAAAGAATAGCGACGTTCGGGGCTGCGATGTCGGAATCTTTGATCAAGCGTTGGTAGCCATCGGCTCGTCCACCGAATACAGCGCGAGCATCGCCGTGGACCGTATCACCGCTCCACCCCATATTTCGAAAAGTCACGGAGGGGACTTCGAGAGTCATCATCATTTCGAACCAAGGATGGCGGTGCATCCGTTCGACCCATCCGCCACCGATGAGAACAACGCGATCCGAGGGTTTTACAATCGGTTCTGCGTTTTGTTGGATAACGAATTCTGAGCCGAGAGCTTGTTCGCTACCAAACTGTGCAGGGCCAATCCATGCAGAAACGGGACAGAGCGTAGCGAGGCTCAAGGCGAGGGTAAAACGAGCGCGAAGGTTCGATCGATTTAGGTGGGTTCGTAGCATGTGGAGAATCGCAACAACGAAAATTGGAGGAAGGGATAACTTGGGGGGATCCATAGGCGGAAGCGCAAAAAGGTCGGAACGCCGACTTTTGAAATGCTTTCGGAGGCCGCCCATGGCATCTGATTGTACCCCAAACTCGCGAGGAAATGGTACAGTACTAAGGTTGTTTTGACCGCTTGGCCCCCCTCAAATCGTGTTGTGGGGAGTTAAATTTCCGTTCCGTGGTCAGCGGTGCAGGCTTGACAAAGACTTATTTTGAAAGAATTAAACGATGGCTTTGAAAGAAAACCAACAAGGTTCGCAGTTAGGTAAGCAACGGGATATTTCCAAGAAGTTTCCTTTGGGATTTTTGTTTGCTGGATTGCTGAGCGTCGGAACCGCTTCAACTGCGGTTGGTCAAGAATACCTAAACGGGATTGAATGGAAGCAACCACCGTTGGTCACACCAGGAAAAAGCAATGACGCACCTCCATCGGACGCGGTAGTCCTGTTTAACGGCACAGACAAGAGTCATTGGAAGGGGGCTGAAAATTGGAAGGTAGAGGGAGACGCGTTGGTCGCCGGACGCGGATCGATCACCAGCGTCGATGAGTTCGGAGATTGCCAAGTGCACATTGAGTGGTCGGCTGCAACGCCACCGAAGGGAAGTGGTCAAGGCCGTAGCAACAGCGGCGTATTTTTGATGGGGATCTACGAATTGCAGGTTTTGGATTCGTTTGAAAACCCGACTTACTTCGACGGACAAGCTGGCTCGATCTACAAGCAAACGCCTCCGATGGCCAATGCGACGCGAAAGCCAGGAGAATGGAACACCTACGATGTGTTCTGGACAGCACCTAGATTCGAGCAAGATGGCAAGCTCAAATCACCTGCTTACATTACCGTCATGCACAACGGTGTTCTTATCTTGAATCACTTCGAATTGAAGGGAGACACTCCTTTTAATCGTCCACCGAAGTACACCAAGCATGCGGATAAGGGCCCGATATCACTTCAAGATCACGGTGATCCGGTTCGTTTCCGAAACATTTGGGTTCGGCCACTTGTTCCGGTTGAAGGGAAGCAAGCACGCAAGCCGTTCTTGCGCAACGGCGACAAAGAAACCCCCATCGAGTAATGGCTAACCTGGTAATTGCTAATCGAGTAATTGCTAAACAGGTAATGACTAGCCAAGTGATTGCTCGCCAGATGGTAGCTAATCGAAAGGTGGCTTAACGAAAAGATTGTTAATTGGTTGATAGCCAACTGTTTGGGTATGCTTGGCTATCGGCAATAGCGGTTAAGCCATTCTTCGCGTTGCTCGCTAAGTTGCTCATCGCTGGGAATCATTCCTTGGCGTTGTTTGGAGTCGTGAGTCGAAACAAAACCGCTCAACTCGTCGAGCAAGACGCGTTGAGTTTCGGGAGAGACGCGATCGATGAAGAGCACTCCATCGAGATGGTCGATCTCGTGCTGGATGATTCTTGCTAAGAATCCGTCGACTTGCATATCGATCTCGCGACCTTCCATCGAGTAGGCTTTGACATGCAACGATTTGTTCCGTTTGACGGCGGCGTGAATCCCTGGGAGCGATAAGCAGCCTTCTTCGGATTCCGCAGAGCCGGTTGATCTTCGAATGACTGGATTTAGGAATACGAGTTCTTCTCCGTTTCCTTTTTCGCCAGTCGGGTTGGCGATGAAGAGCCTCAGAGGTAAATTCACTTGGTTTGCTGCAAGTCCGACACCGCGATTTTCGTACATGATGTCAAACATTTGACCGATCATGTCGCGAAGCGATGCATCGACGCGGATAATGGGTTTGGATTGAAATCTCAACGTCGGATGCGGGAAGGTGATCAATTGAAGCATACGAAGTCCAGGAATGCGGGGTCCGATGGTTGGAGGTCCAAGCGAGTGGAGCGAAATCGCATGAGTCGAAAACGAACGATTCGAAACAGTGCCGCAGGTCGAGCACCCGAGAACGATCGATTGCCAGTGGCAAAAGATTCCCGAAACGCTTCGCTACAAGTGTCGATTGTGTCCGATGGAGGGATGTTCGTAAACGCCTACCCTCATTTCGCTGCATACTTGCTCGTTATTCTATGTCTTGGGCAGGTGGCATTCACGCAAAATCCGGATTCCTCAGAGCGAACTGCGGCGGCGGTTTCCCCTGTTTTCCAGGAAGCTTCTGCGCGGTTAGGGCCCAGTTCCAAACTGGTTTGGGCTGAGCCTGGCAGCAGTTCACTTGAGCGTTGGACAGCTAGATCGTTGTTGGAAATCGAAGGAATTGTCGTATCCTGGGATCCAAAACAGCTAGTGTTGCTCAAAGCTGACGCGAGCGGTCCGACTACTTTTCCCGGCGATTTGGTGGTTGGAATTACTCCGGGTTGGAAATCAGAGGCTTACTCCCAGGCGCATCAGTCGTTCGTGGGGCGTGATTTTCAGAAAATGATTCAGCAGGGGCAAGCAGCGTTAGCGCAGCGTGAAATCCCCCGGTGGCAGCAGCGGGTGTTAGCATCGGACATGGTAGAAGCCGCGATGGCAATCGATCAGTATGCGATTGCTGCCAAAGTATTCACAGCTATTGCCGAGGAACCCTCCCCTGCCCTACTCTTCTCTAGGATTCCTCTCCCTTGGACAGACGAGTTGGAGAAAGTCCCCCCCGCGTTTGCCGCCGATGCTGCAAGCTGGATGGATAAAGACTCCCAGACGATCAAACTGCTTGGGGCGGCATGGTCGCTCTCTGGTCCTCAACGACTTCGAGCGGTCGAGGAGCTTAAAAGCCTAACGCAGTCAAAAGATGCCTTGATCGCCAACTACGCATCTGTCCAACTTTGGAGGCTTGCTCCACCAGATCAAATCTTGTCGAGTGAACTGGATCGATGGATTGAAGTCAGGGATTCTATGATGCTTCCATTGCAAGCAGGGCCGACTGCTCTTTTGGCTACCCGCTTAGAGCAAATCGGCAAAGCCGAACTTGCGCTCGGAGAATGGCTTCGTATACTAACGCTCCATTCCGATCGAGTATCGCTCGTTGTAAAAGCAAAAAAACGAAGCGATACGATCAGCAAGGGCCGATCAGCAAGGGACGGTGTGTTGAGTCGGTAAGCTGATCGGTGAGTTGAGTGGTGAGTTGAGTGGTGAGTTGATCGGTTTCAACGATACAATCAGTCAATAACAGGTTACTTGAAGTAGCATTAAGGGAACTGGTAATGATCAAGTTTCGGTCGAGCGAATCGACAGATTTCCTTCGTCGGGTGGCAACAGCTTCCATGACATTTGTTGCGGTTTGTTGTTTGCCTGCGATGGCGTTTGCGCAAGGTCCGGTAAGCGCGCCGGCGACAGGGGCGAAAGAGGTTCAAGAGGAGAGCCTCTTTAACATCATCTTCAGTGGCGGCCCTTTGGGGATTGGGATTATGGTCGTCCTAATCGCTTTATCGATCATTGCGGTCTATCTGATCTTCGACCAATGGCTGACTTTGAGACGAAAAGATTTGATCCCCACGGCGCTTAATGAGAATGTCAAGCAGATGCTATCTCAAGGCAAATTGAAAGATGCCGATGGATTGTGTCGAAGTCAGCCGAGTCCGATGGCGTATGTGCTTGCCAGTGGCATTGCCGAGATTGAATATGGTTGGCCTGCGGTGGAGAAGTCGATTGAAGATGCGTTGGCCGAACAAGCGGCAAGGATGTACCGAAAGTTAGAGTACCTATCTGTAATTGGAAATCTCGCTCCGATGCTGGGGCTTCTCGGTACAGTTGCGGGGATGATTGTGGCGTTCCGTGAAGTTGCACTTTCGCAGGGAACGGCTGGAGCGGGCCAATTAGCGTCCGGAATTTATTCTGCTTTGGTGACGACGGTAGCTGGGTTGCTGATCGCAATTCCCGCCTTGGGAGCCTTTGCGGTCTTTAGGAATCGTATCGACGAGATCATTTCTGAGATGGCAACATCCGCTCAATCGGTTTTTGCGCCCATTCGGCGACGACTTCCTGGCAGTGCCAGCGGCACGCGGGCGAGTGTTGTTCCACCACCGCGTATCCAATAAAACATCCGAATATCATCTCTTCGTCGAGAATCTTGCCTCTTTCCCCAGGACGAGAGATATCAGGATTTCCGATGCTGATTGCGTAGTGGTAATGTTTTAGAGGGGATTAGGTAGAAGGATACCAATAAACACCGATTTCTCACATGATTCGTGAACTTTGAAATGGAATGTGCTAAACTTATGGGCCCCTTGCGCGCCTGTAAGCATCGGATTCGCGTTACGCTTTTTTCTTGGATAGTCTCTTGGCCGACGATTCGTCAAAACGCACAGATACTGTGCCAAGCAATTTATCGCACGGCGATGCGGCACTTAGTGCCGTAGCGTTAACGGATGTAGGTTTACGCCGAGCGAATAACCAAGACAACTTCGCAATCGTGATGGCTTCCGATGCCGACCATTGGCAAAGGGCCGGAGACTTATTGATCGTAGCCGACGGAATGGGAGCTCACGCAGCTGGCGAACTTGCAAGTCAACTTGCAGTGGAATTGATCCCACATCATTTTTCCAAGCTTCATTCGAAGTTTGAGTTGCCTGAGGCCTTGTCGAGGGCCTTTGAAGAGACGAATCGGGAAATTCATCGTAAAGGGATGATCAATCCTGATTTTCGCAGCATGGGTACAACGACTTGTGCGCTGGCGGTATTTCCCATCGGTGCAGTGATCTGTCATGTCGGAGATTCACGCATCTATCGGTTGAGCGGGCAGACGTTTGAACAGTTGACCTTCGATCACTCGCTTGTTTGGGAAATGCAGCAGTCGGGTGAAGTGAGTGAAGAGTCCATTCGTAGCAGCGCACTGCCGAAGAATGTTATCACTCGATCCCTGGGCCCGTCACCCTCCGTGAAGGTGGATATAGAAGGTCCGTTCCCCATTCTAAAGGGGGACAAATATCTGCTTTGCAGCGATGGGCTTAGCGGTCAATTAGCCGATGAAGAGATAGGTAATTTGTTAGGGCTCTTGGACATCAAGTCGGCAGCGCAAGCCATGGTGGACTTGGCCAATTGTCGTGGTGGTCCAGATAACATTACCGTCGTAATTGCGGAAATGAAGCGCGATATCGCCACTCACGCAGGTGGTGTTGCGAGCAGCAGCCGATCGTTGGGCGCTTACCCAACCCTTTTTGGGATTCTGGCGGCGATTGGATTCCTAGCAGCTTTGTTTCTTTCGTTCATCCAACAAATCCCGCTTGCCCTTGTATCCGCTGTTGCAGCATTGATCGCCCTCGTTACGGGCTGGATCAAGATGAGTGTTGAAAGGCCTGTAGAAAATAGTGGCAAGGGTTGCGGTAGGGCACCCTATCGAAAATACAATTGCAAGCCTTCGATTGCTTTCGCTAACGATTTGTGGGTCTCTGTTAAAGACCTTACCGCTTGGATCAAAGCCAACACAAACTCCCCAAAGTTGTCCGGTTTCGAATCCAATTTGGAATCAGCGAAGCGGATGATCGATGGAAAGGATGCGAAGGGGGCAATTAAGAAGCTTGCCACACTGCTCGTGGAAGTCATGCAGGAGATACGTGATCGACGCAAAGAAGATGACGACGGTCACGTCGACTACTAACCGATAACGGCTAACCGATAACGGCGGATCGCTTCTTTACGAAATCGGCGGTTTGGACAAATTCTGAGAAGTGTTATCGGTAGATTGAGTTAGCTCTTCCTTGATGATCGGTTGATCATCGATGAGGATTCGCATGGATGATGATTCCATCTCGTCGTATTGCCCGGTTCGGATGCAATACAGACATGCGAGCAATGCAGCTCCCCCTAGTAGGATTGCGACAGGTAACGCTACATACAAGACACTCATCGTCTCCTCTTATCGTTCTTTTTTGAGGTTCTTATTCGTCGCAGATCTGGGTGAGTCAAAGGTCTTGGCCGACCAAGCCATGAGTAGAACCGTGATTCCTGAGATCGGCATAAAGACTGCTGCGAGCAAAGGGTGAATCAGACCGCTTGCGGCAAGGCTAATTGTAAAGGCATTGTATAGCAGAGAAGCTGCAAAGCATCGGTAGATCCCACGCACCGTTCCTTGAGCTGCTCGCATCAACCGAGGCAAAGCGATCAATGGGTCTTCTCCGATAAAGATCGGTGCGTTGCGGAGCGAGATGTCAGACGGTCCACGAACGGCGATTCCTACATCCGCAATCGCGAGCGCTGCCGCGTCATTGATCCCGTCTCCGATCATGACTTGGGGCTCACCCAGCGACAAAGATGATTTTCCGGTTGATAGTCGTTGAAGCTTCTCTTCAGGAGTCAGTTCTGCGTGGACTTCTTTCCAATGGATTCCTGATGCTGCCAAGCTTGCTGCAAAGCGTTTCACTCGATCGCGAGTATCACCCGATATAAGGCCGAGCTTCCAACCTAAACGGTCAAGTTCCAAAAGGGATTCGATAGCTCCGTTTCTGAGGGTATCACCAAGTTGGAAACAACCAATTTGAACATCGTTGACTTCGACCACCACAGTTAATTCAGATGCATTTGCGAGCGTCTGTGCAGTGTGAGGAAGATCAAGGTCGTTAAGGTCGTTGCGTGGTTGAGTCGTGCAAATAGAAGTAGTGGTACGGTCTGCGCGGAAAGTCCAGCGGTCAGAACCTAGTTGGCCCCGAAGCCCCAGTCCGTAGACCTGTTCAACTTGGGTGGGTTCAATTTTCCGTAATTCATCTTTGGGTGAGGTGATTTGGATAAAAGCGCAGATGGCGCGGGCAACCGGGTGGTCGGAATGGGATTCGAAAGCAAAAATGGCTGGTAAAGCCGATTGAGGACCATTCCAACTCAGAACTCTCAAGTCCCCAGTGGTCAAAGTACCCGTTTTATCAAACCAAAGCATTCCAGGTTTGGAGAGCCGTTCAAGGCAGTTACCATCGCGAATCCAAATGCCTTCGCGAGCCGCTCTGCCGATTGCCACGGTGATTACTAAAGGAGCGGCAAGGGCAAGAGCGCAAGGGCAAGCGATCGTTAGCAGTGAAACTGTATGTTTGATAGCGGTCGGCCAGCCGGCGAATATCCACCAAGTTCCCAGTGTCACGCAGGCGATTGCAAGTACGACCCATACAAAAACGCCCCCAACGCGATCAGCGAGTTGGATCAATGGCGTTCGATCGGCGGTCGCTTTTAGAACTAGTTCATTGAGTTTTCCAAGTCGACTGTCTTGTGCTGCGGCACTTACTCTTAACCAAAGTGGTGAGCGAAGATTGAATGCTCCCCCAATGGCATCGTCTCCTGGTCCAACACTTCGAGGTCGCGTCTCGCCGGTAAGAAACGCCATTTGAAGTAAGCTTTCGCCTCGTTCTATTTGTCCATCGGCGGGTAATCGTTGACCGGCTAGGACTCGGACCAAATCACCGGGTTGTAACCGGTAAGCAGGGAGTGTGGTTTCATTCCCATTCCCATCGACTCTTATGGCATCAGCATCTTGGAATTGAAGTAGTTTCGCGATCGACAAGCCCGAACGATACTGTGCGCGGTATTGGATGTATCGACCAATTCGCAGGAGTAAAACTAACGAGGCGAGCGAATCAAAGTAGATGTTACCTGAACCGAGGGCTGCACCGACGAAGCTGCCGATCGTGCCTACGCCAAGTCCCACGGCGACGGGAACATCTACGTGAGGTACCCCTGTTGAGAGGGACTGCCAAGCGGACTGGAAAAAAATCCGACCTGGAATTGCTGCGGCGAGCAATCCGAGGATCGCACCTGTCCATCGAAGAAACATGGCGTTCTGCGCAGAGATACCGGTCGCTTCTCCTGCATACAGCGAGATTCCGATCCACATTGCATTTGCGGCAAGGAAAAATGAGATGGCGATTCCTTTCCAGTGCTCCCGTTTGATCGCTATAGAATCGGAGTCATCTATTCCCCCTGGTGAGACGGGACGAAGCGAATACCCGAGCTTGGCAATTTGCTGGGCGACGAGGATGGGTTCCGTCTTTTTTGGATCATAGATCAATTCGACAGACGAATCGCTCCATCGGACGCGAGCGGATCGCAGCCCTTGGATCGATGGCTGAACGCTTTCGATCAGCCATGAGCAGGCGGCGCAGTGAAGACCGTCGACCCCAAGCCGCACGCGACAAAACCCATCTGCAAACGATTCAACTGAAACACCGGCAGCTTGCAGGTCGCGGAGCACTTCCGTCGAACGTATGTTCCTTACTGGATGGGAAGTGTGATCCGACAGTTCTCGTAATGCATAGAAGTCATCTAGTCCGAGTCCGTGGATGAGAGCATAAGCTCCCATACATCCCTGGCAGCAAAAAACCTTGTTGTCTTCTTGTGCGGGTTGAGTGTATCCCCAGGCGGCAGGATCATCAGCACGTGTTTCCAACCCGCAGTGCGCACAGCGAAGCTGTTGCTGGGCGTGAACGCTTGGAGAATCGCTCGCACGAGGAGTGCTCATTGTGGTTCTACCGAACAACAAGGTAATTCTTGTTCTGTTAACTCTTGAATATCTTTGAGGGATGTTTGCCCAGATGCCGGCGGAGTTTTCGGGTTCAGTACACTGAGATCAACTGCGGAACGAGCTTCCCAAGTCCAAAAACCAAACGCGATCAAGATCAGAGCGGCGACCCATTGAAATCCTTTAGGATGAATCCGGTTCAAGACCCCTGAACCGCTGGCGACAAGCGTTAACCAAGGAAGCGTTCCGAGCCAGAAGGCGGCCATCATCGAGATGGAGGCAAGCACACCACCTGCGCCCGCAGCAGCGAGTGCAAACACATAAAGCCAACCGCATGGCAACCAAGTACTAATTAGTCCCCAAAGGAATGCGTTAGCCGTTGGACCATAGTTCGGGGTTCCTCGGCGAATCGCGAGCAAGAAGGCATTCCAATTAGCGAAGAACCGAGAGTGCTTTACCGAAGAATCACTTCCTTTCAACAATCGCCACACACGGGCGAAACCCAAAAGGATCATCGTCAACCCAACGAGTTTCGCGGCAACTTGGCTGATGCCCAAACTGCTCCCGAGTTCGTTTCCAGCATAGGCCATGATCCCCATCATCACACCGATCCCTAGATAGGTGGTCAAGCGACCTAGATGATAGGCTAGGTGCTTGGAGTATGCATTGGTGTTTTGATCAGTCGCGGAGCGCGTTGCGAGGAGCACAAAGGGCCCACACATCCCGACGCAATGAATCGAACCGAGTGTTGAGGAGACCCAGACCGCGACGAGCATTTCGATCATGAGCTCTCCCAATTCTGTTGAGACTCTTCGATGAAATGTTCGTTTTGAGCTCGATCGATTTCGATCGACAATTGCCATCGACCATCGCGTGTTACGTCGATGGGAGCAAAATACTCACCGGGTGCGTTCTCGCGTTCAACAAGATCCACACGGCGGTGCTCTCCGACTCGCGTAAAATGATAAGCGGAAATGGTTCCTATCCCGCCAGAGACTGGTTGTCCATTTCGGTCATGAATTCGAACCAGGATACCGGAAGGAGTGGTTGACCGTTCGATTGTCGTGGCCCATCCTAGCCTATCCGATGCAGCTTGTTGATCTTTGCGAGCTTGCCAGTCGATTGCTTCTTGGCTGTAGTTTGGTAGTGGTTTGAAAGATGGATCTCCGACCGCCATGTATACGGCCATGCCAGCGACCCCCAGGTTAATCGCCATGAGTCCGAGGATAAACGCGCCCCAAATCCAGGCGGCGCGTCGTTCGCGTCGAGCGAGATTGCTGGGTGATTGATGTCCTGCGGGTTGCATGTTGATGGATCCTATGGTGAGGCGTGTGGTTGGAGGTCCGACGGCCAGATTTTGGCCGAATTGAACCACTGCTTAATTGCGAGTCGCCTCTGCGTTTCGTAGTAGTAAGTATCGCCTCGAGTGCTATTGGGCTCAATGCGAACCGAGACGGTTCTGCGATTCGCGACAAATTGTCTCTTTAAGTCCCGTAAAAACACCGGTTACGCCCCTTAAAACACGGGCTGTTCCCCCAAAAGCACCGATTGTTCCCCTCAAAGCACCGGCACCATCCCGGAAATCACCACTAAATCGCAATAAAGATTGTGGAAATTGAAGGTTCTCGGAGGCTCATCGTTAAAGATTCCCTCCCGAAAAACGCTCCGAAAAGGTATCTTACTCACAGAAGACCAACATGCATCGGTGGTTGGCCGATATTCAACTTTAGCTTGCTGGCTCAAAATCGAAATGCCATACATTGAAATGACTAGTGGACCGGCGATGGGTCGCCGCATCCAACTTGATAGCTCAAAATACATCATTGGGCGCCATCCTGAATGCGACATTGTGCTCGAGAGCGCGATCGTATCACGTCAGCATGCCGAATTGTATCTGGAGGATTCTGGATATCGAGTAAAGGATCTTGAAAGCCGCAACGGGACTTTCGTCAACGGAAAGCTCATCGGGGGCCCGACTGCGCTCAACGATGGTGATTCGATTCGGATTTGCGACATCGAGATGGTTTTCGGTGATGAATCGATCGAGAGTTCCTATCGAGGATCATTGGTCTCATCCAAAGGGTCCAACTTGGGGGTGCTGATCGCAGAGGATGAAGATGAAGAAGACGCGGGTAATCGCTCGGTAACGGCAAAACTCGATGTTCGCGGGAGCCAGTTTGGGGTTCAATTGTCGGCTTCGCCCGAAGCCAAGCTTTCTGCGCTTCTTGAGATCATGAAGAGTCTCGGTAAAACGGTTGGACTCGAAGAAGTGTTACCGAAGGTGCTCGATTCGCTGTTCACCATCTTCTTGCAGGCGGACCGTGGGTTCATCATTCTTAAAGATGACGCTGGGAATTTAATACCGCGCTGGGTCAAAGCACGTCGTGCCGACCAGGAAGACAAGATTCGACTATCGAGAACGGTCCTCAAGGAAGTGATCAAGAACAAGCATGCGATCATATCGCTTGATGCTGAAAACGATTTCAGCATGAGTGAAAGCATTGCGGATTTCAAAATTCGCTCGATGATCGTAGCACCTTTGTTGAATTCCGAAGGGGAGGCGCTTGGTGCTATTCATATCGACTCCATTCAGACCAAAGGTGGATTCGAGAACAAAGATCTTGAAATCCTCGTTGGGGTTGCTAATCAAGCTGGAATTGCGATTGAGAACGCTCAACTACATGAGCGGATGGTGGCACAGAAACTCGTCGAGCAGGATTTAGAATTAGCCAAGCAAGTACAAATGGCTTTCTTGCCTAAAACATCACCAACTTGTAGCGGCTACTCGTATTTCCAGTATTACAATCCAGCGCAGCAGATCGGCGGCGATTACTTTGATTACCTCGAACTCGATTCGAATCGGATCGCTATTGCGTTAGCCGACGTGGTAGGCCACGGTGTTGCTGCGGCGATGTTCATGGCCAAACTTTCAGCGGAAACCCGGTTCGCCTTCGCATCGATCCCAGATCCAAGAAAAGCGATGGCTTTGCTCAATGATCGAATCACCGCGTTGGACGCAGACCGATTCATCACCATGTCCGTCATTATCTTAGATAAGCAGACTCATAAAGCCACGATAGTCATCGCCGGGCATATGCCACCGATTCATTTCCACGCGGATGGCACGATCAGTGAACCGGGCGAAGACATCTCCGGTCCACCGTTGGGCATTATGTCCGATATCGAATTCGAGTCTGCAGAAGTAACGTTGCAACCGGGTGAATGTTTAACCATGTACACCGACGGGATCTTCGAAGCACCCAATGCTCGACACGAGCAATATTCCATAAACCGCGTTCGAGAAATCATCCAAACGGCCCAAGGGCGCGTGCAGGAAGCGGGTGAGACGCTGGTCAAGTCCGTACAAGAGCATATCGTTGGATGCGAACAGGAAGACGATATGTGCGTCGTGATCGTAGGACGAACCAACGCTTAGATATCACCAATTGGATTCTGTCAACCAAATCGGTCGCTAGCGAAGCTTGCTCTTTTCTTGATGCAGTTTCGCAAGCTGATCGTTGCCGATCATGCCATAGGCTTTTGACAGCTTCTCATGTAGCTTGTACCGTTCGGATGCCGGAGACCTGGCAAGGGCCGATTCAAGTTGTTCGATCGCTTGCGGTACCTCGTTGGACTCGAGCAAAATCGCTCCTAGGGTGTCGCGATACGTAGGGATATCTGAATTCGTTTCGATGGCTCGTTGAGCAAGCTGTTTCGCGCGGGCAATATCTTTTGGCTCTTTTGTAGCGAGCAGCCAAGCTAAGTTATTCAAGGACAGACCATGATCGGGGAACTTATCAATTGCTTGTTCCAGATCAGCTTTCGCGTCATCAAATCTTTCTTCGATGATTGCGATGATACTCTTTGAAAAATACAAAGCTGGATTTGGGCCTTTGGCAGTGAGGCTTTCGTTGAGAAAGTTCTTCACAGATTCGGTCAATTCCGAGGTTTGAGAGAGCCGGTAAACTTCTACGCTTCGTTGATAGACAGATGTGGCATCGGGAACCTTGTCTCGCATCTCACGCAAACATTCGAGTTTTTCCGCAACGCTTTTCGATTGAAGATATCGCTGTTCGATGAACGCTAAATCAAGTTGTCCGCGAGCTTCGAGTAAAGCTTCGTTTTCAGGTGAAAGTTCCAAGCCTGTTTTAAGCGTATCTGAGGCCGCTTGGCTTTCACCGTTGCGGGCGTGAGCGAGAGCAAGTTGAATTCGGGCATTGGTTGAGAGCGGGTCGCGAGCGAGTTCAAGTCGAAATGCATTGAGCGCGTTGCTGATCGCTTTACGCGCAAGCTCTGGTTTTTGATCGAGGACATAAAGATCAGCTACGGAGAACCAATGTGATGGGTTGAATACTGCGGCAGACTCTAGAGAGCGAACGCTCATGTCGAGCTTGCCTTCGAGACGGTAATAGTTCGCCCATGCAAGCCATACACTTTCCGAATCCGGCTCGCCACATTGTTGGAGGTGCCAGAGCAACGTTGGTAGATAATTTGACGAGACACCTGCGGTGAGGAGATTCGAGAAAGCAATTGCGCGTTGGGCGTGAGCTGGTGGATATCCCGGCGCATTATTGGGTGCGAGTTGGGCCATCAAGGAGTTAGCTTTTACAAGTTTTTTGTCTTGCGCCAACCATTTGCAATACTTCAACGCAACGTCAGGTGAAGCTCGGAAGCCATCGTGGAACACTCTTAAAGCCAAACGGTCTGTGGACGTGCGCTCACTATTGGAATTTGCAGTGCTAACGGCGTCCGCATCAAGCGATGCTGCAAAGCGTTCTGTGTATCGGTTGATAACTTGGGGTTTGACACCCCGATTCCATACGCTTAAGGCCATCGAGGATGTAAAGATCAGGAAAGCTGGCAAGCCTAAAAAGAACGCAATGCGACGTGCTCTTATCTGAGCTATTTGAGTGGCGGAGTTTCCTGCAGAACCGTATTCGGTTGCAAGTCGAGCGAGCCCCAAAAGTTCACCGATCGCACGAAATGGACCTACCACTAAAGAGACGATCCAACGCAACCAAAATGGGAGCATTCCGGGCTGATTCATGATTGGCAATAATCCCTTTGGCTATGATCTCTTGGAGAGATTTCCTTATTCGGACAACCCAACGGTTGATTCAATACTGACCCGTATCCGATCTTTGCCGAACTTCTCGAGCTGCTTGTCCCACTCTTGTTTACATCGCATCAATCGCTCTTCTGTGGAAGCCGGATCGGCAAGAACATCGAGCAATGCATCCGCTAGTAAGTCTAATAGTTCGTCTGCGTGGTAGAACCGAGGGGTCATTTCTAGTGAGACGTTCGAGGCTTCCATACGCTGCAAGGATTGGTAGTCTCGATAGTCTTCTCGAATCCGGTTTCGGTCGTTATCGAGCTCAAGGAGTTCTACTAGCGAAGAGTGTTGTTGCATCGCGATACGGCTTTCTTCGGTGGTAAACCAAGCGATCCAATCCGAGGCGTTAGCGGATTGTCTGGTTTTGCGTCCTAAGGAAGCAATTAAACCATCGGCTCCATTCCAGATCAGTGGAGAGAGTGTTAATTCCCCGGAAGATTTCGCTTCATCGGCGCGTTGGATGCCATCCGTGCGTGGCCAACCAATACCAAATATCGCTTGCCCTGTCGCAACGCGTTCCCAAGCGTCCGTGGGGGAGACGAGTGAGGTCGTTGGTTCGAGGACTGACAGACGTGCAAGCAATCGTGCGTTTCGAGAGAATTCCGGTAGGTTTAACCGAGAGACCATTTTGTAAAGGTCGAACAAACCACGGTAGCGCGACTCGGTGGTCGACATGATCCACAAGTACCTTGATACAAGTGCTCGCCTATCAATATTTGCACGATCCTTGAGCAACTGTTGCAACGCATCTCGGTTGCTTGCTAGTTTCTCACTGAATTTTGCCTCGGCAAGCTTGATAAAGTCATCCCAGTTTTTGCTCGACACTTCCGATGTGTTTTGGCTACTGACCAGAGCTCGGTGCAATTGTTCGAGAGGTTCGGTTTCAAGCCCCCTCATCGCCGCGACCCAACTCGGTGCCCCTAAAGGGATTCCCATTGTTTTGTTTCCGACCTTGGATATCGCTCCCCAACGCGCTGGCCAGGCTTGGGAGTCTGATTCGTTCCCGTTAATGGATAAACCAGCTTCAGAACGCCCAGAAGAGCGGCCCGCACTTGTGATGCGTTGAAGCAAAGGTTTGGGAATCGGAGCTATCCATTCGGCTTGTGTCATTGCGCCAATCAAGTTCCCCGGATAGATAAGGACATCGATTGCCCCTGCGGGTGATTCGATCATCGACTTGCGGTCGAGTTTGATGATTTCCAAAGGCTGGTCGGAAACACTCTGCCAACGGTTTACCAAGTCTGCTTCGAGTGATTCGCAATCGACCAAACCGATTTTCAGCGGTGGGAACTCACTTTGACCCTTGCGAGCCGCAGGGGTTGTTTTCCCTTTACCTGACGCTTCACCAAGCGAAGATGCCTTGGAGCCGCCGGATTGATTGTTTGTCGGAGTGCTTCCCGGTTTTGGACAGCCGGCAATGCAGCAAAGCAGTACACAGCAAGCAATCGGGGCTAAAAAGGAACGAAACAATCGCGTGAATTGACTTGCAATATCCGGGGCGTTGAGGGCCGGGACGGGAAAAGATCGTCGAGCGATCGATGGGATAAACATGATCCGGCCTTTGAGAAAGTCCATTTGCTTGTTCGGCTTGCCAAAACCCGCGGTTACTAAGCCAGGCTACCTGCCCGACTGCAATGCTTACGTTGAGCGAAGAGCCGGCGCTCATCCTTTCGTTATTATTTTTACCAATATTCATCGAACGCGGTAGCGTCCTATTAGGAACGAATTCCATACGATAGGATACTACTCATGCGGGCAACAACCCTTTGTCTTATCGGGATATCGAAAGGGAAAGCACCGCATTTCAACCATTGAAAACCTTCCTTTTTCTCCTCCGGAACCGTTTCGAGAGACTACAGCGATTATGGCCACCTTGTCCTACTACCTCGGTATTGATATCGGCACTTCGGGTACGAAAAGTTTGCTGATCGACAGTTCTGGAAATCCCGTCGCTGAAGCGACGATGGGTTACGCATTAGCGACCCCGAAACCATTGTGGACGGAGCAAAACCCAGAGGATTGGTGGACAGCGACGAAGGGAACGATTCTGGCGGTATTGAAGAAAGCACGGATCAAGGGAACACAGGTCAAGGCTATCGGCCTCTCGGGGCAGATGCATGGCTCGGTGTTTCTCGATGCGCGCGGGCGTGTGATACGGCCTGCTTTGTTGTGGAATGACCAGCGCACCGATGCCGAATGTGAAGAAATCACCCGCCGGGCCGGTGGCCGTGATGCTTTGATTTCCATGGTTGCAAATCCTGCATTAACGGGATTCACCGCTCCGAAACTTCTTTGGCTCCGCAACAAAGAGCCGAAGAATTACGAAAAACTCAAGCACCTTTTGTTGCCCAAAGACGAGATTCGCCGCCGACTGACCGGCGAATTTGCAACCGATGCGAGCGACGCAAGCGGTATGCTGCTGCTCGATGTGGTCAAACGCAATTGGTCTAAGGAACTGCTCAGCAAGCTGGAAGTTGACCCGTCGATTCTTGCCCCTGTATACGAATCAGAGCAAGTCACCGGGACGCTTCGCAAGGATGTTGCAGAGATGCTCGGGTTGAGTCCTGAGTGCAAGGTTGTCGCTGGTGCCGGGGACTGCGCCGCGGGTGCCGTGGGGAACGGAATCGTTAAGCAAGGGATCGTTACGGCGAGCTTGGGAACCTCCGGAGTCGTGTTTTGCCACAGCGACTCTCCTCAATACGATCGCGCAGGTCGCATTCACACATTTTGCCATGCGGTTCATGGGAAATGGCACATGATGGGTGTGACACTTTCGGCCGCTGGATCACTTCAGTGGTTCGTTCAGCAGCTTTGTACAGAACTGGCTAAAAAGAAGGGCGTGGATCCCTATGAGGTGCTCAACGAAGAAGCGGCACACGTTCCTGCGGGCTCAGAAGGATTGTTCTATTTGCCTTACCTCGCAGGCGAACGAACTCCTCACGCAGACCCATTCGCAAGAGGATGTTTTATCGGACTTACCAACAAACACGCTCGAGGTCACATGGCCCGTTCCGTGATGGAAGGGGTGGGGTATTCGCTCCGAGAAAGCTTGGATATTTTCGAAAATCTCCAAGTTCCGGTCAAAGAAATCCGGCTAAGCGGTGGTGGTGCGAAGAGCCAGTTGTGGAAACAAATTTTGGCTGACATCTTTGGCCAGAAGGTGTGCACGATCAATGCAGAACAAGGCCCTGCCTTTGGTGTTGCTCTCTTGGCTGCCGTCGGGGACGGCGCTTATTCGAATATCGAAGAAGCCTGCAAGGCTACCATTTCGGTGGTCGAGAAAGTTGCCCCGCAACGAGGACCACAGAAATCCTACCAACAAGGGTTCCCAGTATATCGCAAGCTATACACTGCTCTTAAGGATCGGTTCGCGGACATCCACGAACTCGGCTAACGTCCTAAAGCTCAAAACGGATCTGTCTCTAAGTTGGTATTGGTCGATTATTGGTCGACTCATGGAAAGTCCATTAGCCTATGCAAGTGATAGAGTGGAGGTCCATAGAGTCCAGGTCAATAGAGTGCAGGTTCATGGCGTGTAGATCCACTGGGAAATAACGATATTGTGCTAACTCCCTTCGGTAGTAATCGGCTTAAAGTCATTAAGCGAGGAGCATTGCTCGCGGCAGTCTTTCTCCTCGCTGCGATGCTTGCCGTACCCTGGGATCTAGAGATATCCCAAGTCGTAAGGAAGACAAAAATACCCGGGGATCTCCGCCGTTTTATTTACTTGATGGAGATCTTCGCCCACACTCTCGGGTGCATTTTGATTCTTGGGACACTTCTGTGGATCGACGAAAAGAACCGAAAGAAGATATGGAATGCGTCGATGTTCGTGTTGTTTTGCGGGATCCTTGCGAACCTAGCCAAATATGTAATCCCAAGGAACAGGCCGAGTACCTTCGATTTGGAACCTTGGAATTTGCTCAACCCGGATCGTGATCCTCAAGCGAAAGCGATTTCGAGCTGGGAGATTTGGGGGCAGCCTTTCACGCAATCTTGGTTTGATGAGTCCGTCCGCAGTTTTCCATCCGGACACGCAGCGACCGCAGTCGCGATGGCAATCGGTTTAACTTACGTATATCCTAAAGGTAAACCCCTATTCCTATTGATGGCATCTCTTGCCGCTCTCCAGCGGCTTGTTGTAGGCGCACACTACCTCTCGGACATTTTGGTCAGTTTCGCACTGACAATTCTTGTCGCATTCGCTTGGGGAACCTTACCCGATTCCGATAAGATAGCCGACCAAGGCGAGGTCGAATTGAATACAGAACAACCGAGCATTTGAAAGAATTGCTCGGTGGCAAACGAAGCCCGCGGTTGCAACTTTTCACACACTGTCTGCCAGAAGTGCGAATGCATACCGCTCTCGGTCACAAAACGAAAAAACATACCACCCGGAGAAGGTAGTAGTTTCTCGTTGTTTTGTTGGGAAATGTCGCTCAGACAGAGTCCACGAATCGTTCAGAGTACCCCATTAGCATCTAAGAAGCTTTGATTGGGGGAACAGAACTCAACGATCCAAAGGGGACTACTTACGCTTTTCAGTGTGCAGAGTCACGCGTCGAAGACGCGGGCTGTACTTCTTGAGCTGCAGCTTCTCCGCGCCAGGACGACGCAACAAAACGTAGTTGATGTCGCCCGTTTCTTGACAAACGAGGAAGGTAGTTTCTTTCTTTTTCTTGCTCTTGGCCATGGCTAACCGCTATTCGTTCGAAACCGTCTTGATTTGTTAAAACCGATTGCCTTGAATTCATGCAACCGTTTCACATCCGTGAATGTTGTACAACTGTACGCAACGTGCGTATTATGCAAATCATTGGAGGTTCTGCCAAGTTCACCTGGAAGAAAACCGGGCTTTTGAACGGTTTTCGGAACTGAACAGCCGAAACATCATCCAAAGTGTACGGGATAACTACACGAACCCTTGGTAGTTTTTCACGATTGCTCCGGTTTTCACGGCCGGGACGAAACGCTGAATCAGGAAAATTTATTTTACGTCAGGATACGCAAAATGAAATCAAACAAAACGCGATTGGCCACCGACGCTTCGGCAACCCCATCGAGTATCGGAAGCTCCAAGATGGGATATCGCGTTCGATCCGCCCTGAAAAATCTTGTTCGCGACGCGATGAAACAAGAAATTCTGATGGATGAGGCAAGGTTCCTTCGACGTATCCGTTTCGAACCTCTCGAGCGCCGAGAGCTCATGGCTGCCGACTTCTTTGAAGCGACTTCGAACTCCTCGCAGTCGTCTTGGGCGGACGCTTACGCTGCCTCGCAGGGAGATTATTCTGCTGCGCCATTCGCGTTGAACAGTGGATTAGTCGCTGAAGGAGAAGCTACTGCCGCCGTTGACTTGGTGGCCTTCGCGAAAGCACTTACGACTGCCGGAGCGAAGTTTTACGGTGCTGACTGGAACGCCTCGAGCACCGATCAAAAGAATTTGTTCCAAGAAGGCAAAGTCTATTTGCCTTTCATCGAGGTAACAAATCCAGACCGAACGGTGAATGCGACCGGAACGGCTGAGAATATCACCACTTATCCAACGTGGAAGTTCGCCAATGGACAGACAGCGACTGGCGTTCAGACGCTTCAGCAGATATCAACTCTATCCGGTGTGGCGATTCCGACTGGAATCAATCCGACGTTTATCGAGGTTTCGAACCAAACCGTCCGCGCCGGTTCGCCATTGCACGTTCCAATCGATGCTTACGATCCGAATGGTGGACCATTGACGATCACAGTCTCGAGCAGTAACCCGAGCGTGATCGCTGCTGAAATGGTCGCGAATCCAAAGTCGGTCAAGATGGTGGTCAACGGCTACGGTGAGATGGTGTTTCGTCTCTTTGCCGACGAAGCTCCACGACCTGTCGATCAATTCTCGCGCCTGGTCGATTCGAGCTTTTACAATCAAGTCGGAGAAAACGAGGTTATTTTCCACCGTGTCGTCGATGGATTTATGATCCAGAGTGGTGACCCAACCGGTACCGGTTCTGGCGGTTCGCAACTCGGTGACTTCGACGACCAATACAATTTGAATCTACAACACAATCGCACAGGAGTTCTTTCCTATGCGAAGGCTGGACCCGATACAAATGATTCCCAATTTTTCGTTACCGAAGTCGCCACGCGTCACCTCGACTTCAAGCACTCGGTATTCGGGCAGTTGGTGGAAGGAGAGGCGGTTCGCGAAGGTATATCTCGCACGAAGGTCACTTCACAACCTTCGGGTGAAGTATCGCGACCGGTCAACGATGTTGTGATCAAGTCGATGCAGATCTTCGAGGATACTGAAAACGGTTTGGTGCGATTGAAGGCGCTCGGAACCACTGGCTCCTCGACCATCACGGTAACCGTCGCCAACTCCACCGGGCAAACTTTCTCGCGAACGTTTACTGCTACTGCGGCAGCAGATAACTCCAATGGAGCACCGTTCCTCAACGATATCACTGTTCCGCCGATTGCTGCCGGACAAACCGTTTCGGTTCAGCTTTCAAGCCAAGATAAAGAGGGGGACGCGGTTCGTTACGATGCCGTTCGCCAAGGATCAGTCCCTTACCAATTTAACGTTGATAGCCAAACAGGCTTGCTCAACGTGACAGCTCCGCAAAATTTCAGCGGACCTTTCCAAGTGCGAGTCAGTGTTCGGCCTTCTACACAATCGGCTGCGGGTAGTTCCGATGACGCCCAAGTATTGACTTTCAACGTTCCAGTTGTGGTGAATGCACCCACCTCCGTCGATCTGCTTGCAGCCACCGACACCGGAACGAGTGACAGCGACAATGTTACGAACGCAAGTAACTTGCAGTTCGTCGTCGCAGGCACTGTTACAGGGGCTACCGTGCAATTGAAGGTTGGAACTCAAGTCGTTGGTTCCGCTGTAGCTACAGGAACATCGACAACCATTTCCACAACCTCTTTCGGCAACTTGGGAACCGGAACTTATAGCGTCGTTGCTACGCAAACACTCAGCGGCACAACTTCCAATGCATCGCCGGCGTTGTCGCTCAAGTACGATGTCAGCCCTCCAACCGCCATTCCCAACGGAGACCTTCCAAAGCGAGCCAATGTTGCGACTCCATTGAATTACGATTTGAATCATCCGGAGGAAGGTTTGGGGTTACGATACGTGTTGGACAATGCTCCAGCGCAAATGTCCATCAATCCGGACACCGGCGTGATTACATGGACTCCAGCGGCCAATCAACTCGGGCCACAAACCGCAATCTTGCAACTTCAAGACAGTGCCGGCAACGTTACTAGCCAAACACTAGCGATCCAAGTCGCCGATACGGCAAAGATTGCAGTCGATATGTTTTTGCAAAGCGTCTCAGGGCAGCCTTTGACCTCGCTTGCTGTCAATCAAGAGTTCTTGTTGAATCTTAAAGTTCAAGACTTGCGGATTACCGGATCTGGCTCTGGAGATGGTGTATACACGGCTTACGTCGACCTGTTCTACGATGCATCCAAAGTGGAATTGGTGGGCGCAAATCCGATTACCTACGATCCTTTGTTCGCAAACGGCAAGTCGGGTTCGACTGCGACCGCTGGTTTGATTGACGAACTCGGTGCCTTCTCTTCGTTGACCGCAGGCCCCGGACGCGATCTGCAAAACTTCATCACCGTTCGAATGCGAGCGAAGGCAGGTGGAACTGCGAAGTTCATGATGGACGAAGCGGACGAAGACACCAAGGTGTTCGCGCTGTTCAATGACTCCGCAAGTTCCGGAGTTCCTGCCAACCGTGTCTTGTTCGATTCCAAATCGATCTCAATCTCTTCGAATTTTACCGCTGCAGATGACACATTCAGCGTGAACGAAGATACAACCAACAACACGATTGATGTCCTTGCCAATGACGCCATCACAGGTGGCTCATCGACAGTGTTGAATATCCAATCCGTTTCGACCCCGGACAAGGGTGGAACTGTATCGATCGCCAGCGGAGCGAAGCAACTGGTTTATACTCCAGCAGCAAACTTCACCGGTGCGGAGAAATTCACCTACGTTGTAAGTGATCAAAACGGCGCAACTGCTACAGCAACGGTTACTGTCAACGTTCAATCGATCAACGATAATCCGATTGCCGTCGCTGACGTGTTCAATGACGTTGTTCAGAACCAAGTCGACGTGTTCCTGAACGTACTAGGAAATGACTCCACCGGCCCTGATTCGGGAGAAACGCTAATCGTTTCTGCTGTCGGTGCAACGAACCAAGGTGGGACGGTCAAGATTGCCACGGGTGGCAATGGGGTCTTATATACTCCCAAAGCCAACTATTCTGGTGCAGAGACCTTCTCGTACACCATTAGCGATGGACGAGGTGGGACCGCTACAGCCAACGTCACGGTCAACGTGAAACTCGCAGTGCCTCCTCCGACGGTTGTCGGTGAATCGTTCACCATTGCTGAAGATTCTCCGCAAACCGAATACGATGTGCTTGCCAATGACACTCCTGCTGTAACCGGCGATACGCTTAGCATCTCCGCCGTGTCGGCAGCACAAGGCACCGTATCGCTCAATGAGAACAAGACCAAGATTCGCTATACCCCGAAAGCGAATTATGTCGGCGTTGATTTGGTGACTTACACGGTGCGTAGCAGCAATGGCGGTACTGCGAATGGGACGATGAGCGTGACCATTACGGCGGTCAATGATGCGCCGGTAGCCACCTCGGATAGCTTCACCATCGCCACCGCCAGCAATCAATCGCTGAATGTTTTAGCGAATGATACCAGTGTAGATGCAGGTGAAACACTTACTATTACAGCAATTACCCAGCCTGCTGCTGGTAGCGGAACGGTGGCGATCGCGAGCGATGGCAAATCGATTTTGTATAGCGCACCTTCCACAAGCTTTACTGGTACGGCTACGTTCACCTATACCATTAGCGATGGCAATGGACTTACCGCGACCGCGAACGTGACGCTTAATGTGATCAACTATACACCTCGGGATGTGGGTGTTACCACCCAATCGACCCTACAAGGTGTGAAAGTGACCGTCGAACAAGTGGATGGAGTCGGTGTGGCTGATGAACCTCTACTGCATTCCTCAGAATCCCTAGGGAATATCGTCAAGGTAACCGATGTGGGGCCGGGTACATATCAGTTCACTGTTCCTCCGTTGCCGTTCATCGTCAGCAGCGGGACTGCATCGGCGAGAGTCTTCTCCAACACCCTCGATTCCGATTCACTTACAACGCCATTGGTTGTTGGAGCTCGGGATCCGAATTACATGGACGTTCGGGATTTCACGACGCGATCGCTCCGCAAGGGGATTACAGTTGCGGTACAACCCAACCAATCATCGCTTTGGTACGATGGAGTAAAGGATTGGCGGAGTTACTCGAATATCGAAGTAAGCTTGAACCAAGCTGCGACTCAGTTAACCGTACAAGCTGTTAATCCTTCGAGTACGCGAGTGACGACAACGTTGGCTGTAAGCGATCCACGAGTGGTGCTGCGTGCGAAGGAAGGAAACAATTACATGTTCCGCATCCAAGCGGCCCCAAGTGAACTCGATTTCAAGCCTGTAACAAGCACCAGTAGCACGTCTGCAGAAGGAGAGGGAGGAACTGTGGGAAGATTCGCTGTTCCCGCTTCTTATCTTGATCGAACCTTGGGAATCGACCGAGCCATAGGCGAGATGAGCGACGAGTTCTAGAGAAGGGCCATTAACTTCAAAACATCGGGGTTTACGGCGAAACATCCCTGCGGCAACTTCAAGGAGAGCTGTGTCTTCAACCCCAACAGGCCGATATTTGATTGCCCAGGGCACCGTCAATTAGGGCTTTGACTTCACCCCCAACGGGGTGATAGTTGATTGCCCAGAACTACTTCAATGCGGGTTTTGTTTTTAACCCCAACGGGGTGGTAGTTGATTGCCCAGAACGTTTTGTTTTCAACCCCAACGGGGTGACAGGTGATAACCCAGGTCAACTTCAAGGGGGGCTTTGTATTCAACCCCAACGGGGTGACAGGTGATAGCCCAGGGCAACGCCCTGGGTTAATGAATAAATTGAATCGCAAGCCCTGAAGGGGCGGTATGAAGCGTCGCAATGTACATCCTGATGGTTCGGATGGATCGCGTTGATGAAACACTGCCTTCAACGACAGATTGGTCCATTTGGGACGCTGGAAGGTTGCCTCATGCGGTGAAACGGCTTTTAATGGCTAGTCTATCCTCAGAAGTACCGGATATCATTGGACAAAGGGGTTTATGCTGATCTGTATAAAAACAAGTTAGCCGCCACGAGACCGAAGGAATCACGAAATGAAAATTAGTCGCTCAGTCATCATCAAAGCCTTACTGTTGGGCAGTTTTATACTCTGCGGCTTTGTTTGTATGTCACTTTGGAACAAGGCAGACTACTGTGCCGGTTGGGCCGAGCATTATGCTCAGCGCGCGGCCGTGCTTCGCGATGAGCAATCACGCGCCATCGCTGAGGATCGAAACGATGACGCACAACTTATCGAACGCACTGCGATTGAAATGAGTGTGATCGCGAAGAAGTATGCTCGTGTCGCGAGAAATCCATTGCTTCCCTATCCGTCAAAACCGCTGGTTACTGAAGCGGAATTTGTTTCGGAGCGTGATTTGCTCAGTGGATGATCTTCAAGCATGCATTTGATTGATCCGTCTAAATTCATGTTCTGGCATCCAGTTACAAATGTCGTTCTCACGCGCTGTGAGTTATCGCCATGCTGGCGATTACTGTGTGTCAACACAACGACTTTGCAGGCCCTCGGAATACGTTCGGACTGACACGATAGCGCACCAGAAATCCTGATCAGGAAGGTGATCGGTCATTTGTGCAGAATCAGGTTGTTGGCCATCGGGTTCGCACCAAGCACCCGCCGAGCGTTCCGCGATCGATTTCAACCGATCCTCCGTGCTGCTGTAGGATCCGCTGGACAATGGTCAATCCCAACCCTAGACCCGAGTGAGACGAAGCTTGCTGCTGGTCTTGCGCTAAAGGATCGATGCGCACGAACGGTTTCATCACCTCACTACGCATCGCATCAGAGATCCCCGGTCCATCGTCCTCAACGTCTATACAAATATACGATAGCCACCCACCTCCAGAGACGGGTTCTTGAACCTCGGAGACACGGAGTCGTAGCAGCGACTTTGCATAACGTGCCCCATTGGAGGTTAGATTGCCAAAGGCGCGTTGAAAGGATCGGCGATCAGCCAACACTTTTTTGCTCGAATCCCGATCGGCAAATACCATCTTGATGTGCAACTGAGGATACTCGATTCGCAACGCTCGCAACATTCCCTCCAAGGCAAGGTCGATGGTGATGAGCTCTTTGTTTTTGAGCGGATCTGCCTGCTCGTTCTTGATATAAAAGAATACCTCTTGAACAATCGTCTCGATGTCGTCGATCGACTGGAGCATGACTGGCATCGGTGAATCGTTCTCCTGGCTTGCATTCGCTTTGGGCAAAAGTGCTGCTGCGAATTTCAACCGTGCCAGTGGAGTCCGTAGCTCATGGGAAACGACCTGCAAAAGCTCCTTTTGTGTTCGAATGACGCTCTCGGTCTTGGATGCCATTGTGTTGAATGCTAAAGCCAGCTTCTTGGCTTCTCCAAGATTGGGGGTATTGACCCTGGCGCTGAAATTGCCATCCGCGATTTCCTCGGCCGCCTTTTCGATTTTTCGAAACCTGCGAGAGATTCTGAAGATCATCGAGCCCAGGATAGCCGAAGACGCAAGTAGACAGACGAGAAACCCTTTTTTCAAAGCATCCTGCGCGTAATCTGTAACTTTTGTCAACGGTCCCATGCAGAGCACTTGGCTGGAATCCCCAAGCTCGAGGGCGACAAAGCTCTCATCACTAGACTGGTAGAAGATACTGTCGTGGTGAACCTTCATCTTTTCCGAGACTCGATCAGGTAAACTCTGGCGTTGCTCGATGCGAATCGGAACTCGAAACTGGCTGGAGTAAGTGCTAAGGGTTCCCTGGCTATCTCCGGAGGATTCCAATGCCTCCCGAACGACTTTGAGCCAGCTATCGACCTGCTCCTCGATGAATCGATTGGCCAAATCACCCATTGGGCCGTAGAGCAAGTGCTGCTGATTATCCAACCGAACCCCAAGATAATCGATCATGCCATCGGAGTAGCGATAGATAAATCCATCGGGTTTACTCAGACGCTCCCGATCCGATTCCGAAAGCTCTGTATTGGCCCGAATGTCGATTGGCACAATGCTCTTCTTCCGGAATTCAGCAAGCTTGGTCGCCTGCGCTTGTGGGTCGCAAGCGACGAGTTCATGGGCTAGGAAATCCAGCTGATCGAGGTGCACTTGGGATAGACCTGCAATCACCCGATTGCGATCCGAATAGACATTTTGGAAAAGTATCTCCTCTGTGACCCACTTGATCGCGAAAAAGAGAGCTACAAAGAAGATCAACACCTTAATGAAAAAGCGAATCATGGATAATCCGACAGCATGTAGCCATCCCCATACACCGATTTGAGCCGCACGGGATTCTTCGGGTCCTTCTCGATCTTGCGTCTCAATCGCAAAACATGCATATCGATGGAGCGATCACCGAAATCGTAGTTTTCATTTAGATGAACGTCATTGAAAATCGCTTCGCGGCTCGTAAGCCTGTTCTTGTTTCTTGCCAGAACAAGCAGGATGTCGAACTCCGCATTCGTAAGCTTGATCGGCTGCCCGCGCAACTCGAGCAATCTACTTGAAACGTGAATCACCAGATCACCGACTACGAGAACTTCGTTGGGTGCGTTTTCATTCAAGCCATAACGCCGCAGGTGAAGTTTCAGTCGGGCGACCAGCGCCATGGGGCGGACAGGTTTGGACAAAAAATCGTCGGCTCCGACCTCCAGGCCTAGCACCTCGTCGATCTCTTCACTGCGGGCGGTCAAGATCACAATCGCACCCTGATAGAAGGGGCGGACCTGTTGGCAGATTGTAAATCCGTTGGAGCCAGGCAAATTGATATCAAGTACCACTGCATCAGGTTTGCGCGCAAGGATGCGATCGACGGCTCGGCCGCCATGCCCCTCGACTTCGACAATGAAACCGTTCTCCTGCAGAAAAGCTCGCATGATCGTGGCAAGCTTTAAATCATCTTCGACCAATAGTATCGTCTGCATTTCGATAGGTTGTGTGTCGGAGGCTTTTGAGCTGGAGGAACAGCCTCCAATCATATAACGAAACTCGTTACCGAACAAACCGATTGCAACCGCCGAGCGGCTGTGTGGGTTTTGCCTTCAAGGAAAAAATTTTTTAAAATCCCAGTGTTCGCTAAAACAGATAGTTCTCTATATCAGAGCTTTCGTGACAATTCAGTGACAATTGCTTTGGCTAATAGGTAAACCTAAGAAACCAAGAGATTTCGGCGATCTGGGCTTGTGACAATTCAGTGACAATTGCATCGGCTTATGCACCCAAGGTGGTTGCTTAGGCTGCAAGCTCCCCATTCCTGTTTGCCAGGATGCAATTGTCACGAACTTGTGACAATTGTTTGTCTTGTAACACGTGTAACGATCGTTTTAATCGTAGGGAGGTAAGGTCTTACTCCATATTCCAATTTTTCGAGGAACACCGAGCCAACTTGTACACCGAGTAAGGTTGCTCGGTTTTAGCCTTGCAGGATGCGAAACGATGATTCGTTATTTTTTGGCTATTTGCCAAGGAGTATGAGGGATGAGATTGTTTTTTACACGAGTTGCACTTGCACTCATGATTGCGGCAACGGCTTACGCCCCGAGCTTTGCCGGTGTTGTCACGTTCGGCTCTGGTGCTAACCAGTTCAGCATGGAGTTTGTCACCATCGGCAATCCGGGTAATGCAGCCGATACCACCGGTGCACCGAATCCCGCCGGTGCGGTAGCTTACGAG
>Ga0255124_1000025_pt1 | contig 70693 bp, 72 predicted proteins | sample Law_Cont_RepB_8d_FD_188564 | JGI IMG/M metagenome (GOLD analysis project Ga0255124, IMG submission 188564) | Freshwater microbial communities from St. Lawrence River, New York, United States - Law_Cont_RepB_8d | ecosystem: Environmental > Aquatic > Freshwater > River | place: USA: New York... | reverse complement strand
TGCTAGGAAGACATCCGCGACAACACATCGAACACCGCCGCCGTGTCGTGCTCGGCGTGGCCCAGGGCCATGGCGGCGTTGTAAACCGGCACGGTGGCGGCAAACAGGGGGGCGGGCACTTGCGCTTGGGCCAGTGCAGCGGCGATCAGCTGCATGTCTTTTTGCCAGATGCCGACCTTCATGGTGGCGGTTTTCCAGCCTTCGCCTTCCATCTGCGGGCCGCGGATTTGCAGCATGCGCGAGCCGCCGGCGCCGTCGCTGAGCACCTTGACCGCGTCTTTGGGCCGGATGCCCCAACGCTGGCCCAAGAGCAGCGCTTCGGCGGTGGACACGTTGTGGATGGCCACCAGCAGGTTGGCCATCAGCTTCATCTTCATGCCGTTGCCAAAGGCACCGAGGTCAAAGGTGTTTTTCGAGAAGCCGGCAAAGACAGGCGCCAATCGCTTGATCGCCGTTTTGGGGCCGCTGGCATAGACCGTCAGGTCTTTGTGCACCGCTTGCGCGCCGGTGCCCGACAAGGGGCAGTCGAGCATGACGATGCCGCGCGCCTTCAGCACATCGCGGGCGGCGGTTTTGTCGGCGATGTCGAGCGTGCTGGTTTCCACCACCAACAGTTGGCGCTTGCCGTGCGCGGCGATCTGCTGCGCCGCGTCGTGCAGCGCCTGCGGCCCGGGAAGGGCGCAGACGATGACGTCCACCACATCCGCCAGCTCGCCCGCGCTGGCACAGGGCTGGCCGCCGACTGCTTTGAGGCGTTTCATGGCTTTGGGGTCGGGGTCGTAGCCGCTGACCTCAAAGCCGGCCTGGACCAGGTTGGCGGCCATGGCCCGGCCCATGATGCCCACCCCCAGCATGCCCACGCGCTGCAGCGGTGCAGGCGCTTGGGGCGTGCGGGACTTTTTGGGCGCGGCGCTCATGGCTGCTGCGTCTCGAATTGGACCGTGGGCGAGAAGGCCGTGGTGCGCAAGATCTTGGTGCTTTGCTCCACCACCACGTCCAGCTCCAGCAACGCCTGACGGTAGACGGCCCAGCCGGGGTCGGCCTCCATCAGGGCGCGGCGGCGCTCGCGCTCGGCCAGGCTGGCAAAGCCCCACAGGTGCACCACCTCGTTGAGCGGGCCGATCTCCGACACATAAAAGCCGATCAGGTGCCCGAGGTACTTGATCTGCAGCGGCAGCGCTGCACTTTCATAAAGCTTCAAAAAGGCGCCCGTGTGCAGCGCCTTGAGGGTGTAGGTGCGGTGCTCAACGATCATGGCCGGCGCCTCACTCGGCCTTGATGCCCAGGTCGTTGATGACCTTGTTCCAGAAGGTGTAGTCGCCATTGGCCACGGTGTCGAGCGCGGCGGCGGTGGTGCCGGTGGGCGTGAGGCCCAGCTCAATCAGGCGGGCCTGGATCTCGGGCAGCTTCACGATCTTGACGAATTCGGTGTTGAGCTTGGCCATGATGTCGGCGGGCGTGCCGGTCGGGGCAAAGATGCCGTGCCAGGAGCTGCCGATGACGCCATTGACGTCGAGGTTGGCGTCAAACTCGGTCATGGTGGGCACGTCGGGCAAACCCGGGATGCGCTGTGCACCCGAGATGCCCAGGGCCTTGACCTTGCCGGATTTGATCAGCGGAATCGCCGTGGTCGAGGCCTCCACCGACAGGCTGACCACGCCGCTCATCACGTCGGGCGAGGGGTTGGTTTTGTAGGGCACGTGGTTGAGCTTGATGCCCAAGCGCTGCGACCAGACTTCCAGGGCCACATGGGGCTGAGAGCCCACGCCCAAAGAGGCAAAGTCGATCTTGCCGGGGTTCTTCTTGGCGAACTCCACCAACTCCTTCATGTTGTTGTAAGGGGCTTTGGGGGTGGCGGTCAGCACATGCGGCACCAGCAGGATCTGGGTGACGGCCCTGAAGTCGCGAGGCGGGTTGTACTTGGGGTCCCGGTACACATTGGGGGCAATCGCGTGCGAGGCTTTGACGCTGTAGAACAGGGTGTAGCCATCGGCCGGGCTGGTGGCCGCGGCCACCGCGCCGATCATGCCGCCGGCACCCGGCCTGTTCTCGATCACCACCGGCTGACCCAGGGCGGCGGTCAATTTGTCGCCAATCAGGCGGGCCACCACATCGGGCGAGACGCCCGCAGGAAAGGGCACCACCAGTTTGATGGGGCGGTTGGGGTAGCCCGCAGATTGGGCAAAGGCCTGGGGCGTGGCGCTGAGGGTGGTGGCGGCGGCCAGGGCGATCAAATGACGGCGTTTCATGGGGGAGTCTCCGGTGGTTGAATGGATGGCGCGTGGCTGGCGCCGGTGATGGCAGGGCCGGCGATGAAGGACTTCATCGGAAGGGCAGTGGCTGGCTCATCGGGCCATCGTAAGGAAGGGCCAACGGTGGGCACATCACGTTAACCCTGAGTGCCAGACGCATGGGTTACAGCAAGCCAACCGTGGCGTGGCCGCTGTGCCCTGCAAAACCCCAGGCCGGCTGGCCTGGCTGCACGACCGAGACCGCTCTTGCGCGTGTGCCATTGAAGGGCCGCTGCCGAACCCCAGCGCCAGTCCAAGGCCGTGCCCTGGCTGCCCGATCCCTGCCGGCAAGTCGTGCGCCCCGCACACGCTGCGCCGCTGCTGGGGCTTATTCCACCGTGATTTTGCGTTCCCTGATGACGAGACCCCAGAGATTGGTTTGCTGCTCAATGAATTTTTTGGCCTGTTCGGGGGACCCTTTCTGGATTTCGCCGCCCAGTTGTGCCACACGCGCTTTGACCTCTGGTGAATCCAGCGCTTGTTGAAACGCTGCCGCCAGTTTTCTCATCACGGTCTCGGGAGTGTTGGCCGGAGCAAATACAGCGTTCCACTCGTAAATTTCAGTCCCCTTGAGACCCGCTTCGCCCAAGGTGGGTACGTCGGGCAAGATGGGTGAGCGTTTTTCGGAGGTCACGGCCAGTGCCCTGAGCTTGCCCGATTGAATGTGTTGCAAGGTCGAAGCCAGGTTGCCAAAGAAAAGTGGAACCTGCCCGCCGATCACATCGTTGAGCGCGGGCCCACCGCCTTTGTAGGGCACATGCACCATGTCCACCTTGGCAGCGGATTCAAACAAGGCGCCTGCCAAATGCTGGGCCGAGCCATTCCCGGATGAGGCGTAAGAAACCGCGTCCTTGCCTTTGCGGGCAGCGGCCGTCAGCTCGGCGATGCTTTTGGCCGGGAAATTGGCATTGACCAACACCACGTTGGGGAACAGGGCCACCACGCCAATGGGCAAGAAGGCCTTTGAACTGTCGTAGGGCAGTTTGGGGTAGAGCGAGGGGTTGACGGAAAAAGAGGAGGCGTCGAGCATCAGGGTGTAGCCGTCAGGGGGCGCTTTGGCCACCGCAGCCGCGCCGATCTGGCCGCTGGCGCCGGGCCTGTTCTCGATGACGATGGATTGGCCGAGTGCTTCGCCCATCTTGGGCCCAATCAGTCGGGCCATGGCGTCTGCACCGCCGCCAGGTGGGTAGGTGACCACCAGTGTGATGGGCTTGCTGGGATAGGCCGCCTGGGCCATCGCAGAGGGTGCAGTGGCGCACAAGACGAGCGATGCCAGCGCGATCCATCGTGATGCTTGGCGACGAACAAATGGGGTCATGACCTGTCTCCTGGGGTGGTTTATTGCACTTGTGCGGTGTACTTGAATGAATAAGCATCGCCACGTGTGGTGCGCAGTTCCACACAACGGCCCGCGATATCGAAGGCCTGACGCTCGACCAGCACGCAGGGGTGAGCGGCAGCCAGCTTCAGGCGTCTGGCTTGCGTGGCGTTGAGTCGAGAAAAGCTCAGGGTGTCTTGTGTTTTCTGGATGACCACCCCACAACGCTGCTGGTACATGGGGTACAGCAGGTCGTCCCAGGCGTGGGTGTCGGAGTCGGCCAAAGCGCCATACAAGGGCAGTGGCAACACAATGCACTCCAGCAGGCACGGCTCGGTGTCAAGGCTTCGCAGACGCTCGAATTGAAAAACCTGCGCACCCGCTTCAAGGTTGAACGCGTGACACTCCTGCACGCTGGCGCTGCGCAAGCGGCTGGTCAGGATGCGCGAAACGGGCGTGCTGCTGCTGCCGTCATCGAGCCCGCGAAACCTGAAGAATCGCATCATCGAAGCGCCATCGACACCCTTGGTGACAAAAGTGCCCTTGCCGTGCCGCCGATGCAAGACACCATCCTCCACCAGCAATGCCAATGCCTGCCGGATGGTGCCCAATGCGACGCCATAACTTTGCGCCAAAGCCGATTCGGCAGGAATGCCCTCGCCAGGGGCCCATTCCCCTTGCAGGATGCGCTCACGCAATGCCTGCGCCAGCTTGCCGTAGCGGCTTTGGCCGAGTGCGTGATCGGTCACATGGGTGATCATGGCTTGGGGATTGACATCTAGAGGACTAGAATATACCGGATGAGTTCATTGGCGTCAAAAAACGGGGTCGACACCCATTTCCATGTGTTCAACGCAGGTGTTGCCATTGCGGGCGCCCGGTATGTGCCTCAATACAGTGCGCGTTTGAGCGACTGGCTTGGCCAGGCGCAAGGGGTGGGCGTGGCACGTGGTGTTTGGGTCCAGCCCAGTTTCCTGGGCACCGATAACCGTCTGATGGTCGATGCCCTGAAGGCCCATCCCGATGTGTTGCGCGGGATCGCGGTGGTCAGCCCGTGTGCGCGTGTCCAAGCGTTGCAGGATTTGCATGAGGCCGGCGTACGCGGCATCCGCCTGAATTTGGCGGGCCTGTCGCATGACATTCCAGAGTGGTCACAAGCCCATGCCCTCTGGGAGGCGGTGCATTCACTGGGCTGGCACCTGGAGGTGCACACGGACCAGGGACAACTGCCGCATGTCCTGCGCCAGTTGCCGTCGGATCTGCCACTGGTCATTGACCACATGGCCAAGCCTTGGCAAGCCGCCGCCCATGACCCCACCGTGCTGAGCTTGCAGGCACGGGCCAGGGTGTCGCCCGTGTACGTCAAACTGAGTGGTGCTTACCGGTTGGGACAGGTGGATTCAGGCCCATTGGCGGCGCTGTGGTTGCATGCGTTGGGACCGAACGCGCTGCTGTGGGGCAGTGACTGGCCATGCACCAACCATGAACACTGGGCAGACTTCGAAAAGCTCATCACCCAAGCGCAGGGCTGGATACCTGCCGAGCACATGGTGCAGACCATGGTGCGCAATCCCATGCGGCTTTACTGGGGGCATGTTTGATCGCGCGTTCAAGCGGTTGCGGCTTTGTCGATGGGCTCGGACCGCGCCCAAGCGCGTCAGCGGTTCACGTTCACCGCCCCTGGCAGGGCACCTGAGTCCGAGCCATCGCCGCAGCCAGCCCAAGCCGAATATCCCTGCGCCTCGATGGTGGTGGCCGTTCAGAAAGAGGCTGGGCGGCTCGATCGGCCAAGCCTCACCGGGTCCTCAGGCGGCCTGCAACAGGTTCACGCCTTGCCATTCGCCTTGCAGCACCAATTGCTTGATGGTCTCGCGCAGTTCGGCGCGAACCGCGGCCGCTGCGGGTGACAGCTGCTCGGCGTCCACCGAGTAGATGAAATTGGCCCTGCGCATGTTGGCATCTGAAAAAGCCAAGGTGCGCCAACCTTCTCGGATGCGCCCATCGACAAGGGCGGCCGACATGGGTTTGATGGTGGCACCCATGCCGTCGCGCACGCAGGTCATCAGCAAAGACAAGGAATCGACCTCGGCCACCACGTGAATGGACAGGTTGCGCTGCTCGAATTCGCTGGCGATTCTTCGGCGCAGTCCGTGGATGCTGGTGGGCAGTATCAGTGGCAAATCGGCCGTGTCTGCGCAACTGAGCTTGACCCGCCGAGGGGCCACCAGGTCACTGTCTTGCGGCAGCATCACGAACAACTCTTCCTCGACGATTGGCTCTGCGGGCAAGTCGGGCACCGCGTCACGGCTGAACAGAATGGCCAGATCGAGCTGACCTGTGCGCATCATTTGCGCCAAGTGCCCACTCATGCCTTCCACCACGTTCAGCACGATGCCTGGAAAGCGCTCGCGGATGCGGCGCATGAAGGGAGCGCCCACCGCACACACGGTGGTGGCCGCCAGACCCACCGACACCATGCCGTGAACGGTGCCGGGCTCCTGCCGCGCCACCGACAAGGCCTGGTCCAGTTGCCGCAAGATGAAGCGCGCATGGTGATGCAAGGCGGTGCCGTTCTCGGTCGGCGTCACCCCTTTGGCGGTGCGAATCAACAGTGATTTGCCCACCTCCGCCTCGAGCTTGGCGATGTGCTGGCTGAGTGCGGGTTGGGCGACGTAGAGTTGGCGCGACGCTTTGGCCAGGCTCCCGCTTTCCACGATTTGGACAAAGTATTTGAGCTGTCGCAGGTCCATGGCATCTTCCTATAAGTTTTTCAGGAGGGCTTGATATAAGAATAATGTATATCCCATCTCGGAAAACAGTATTTTCCAAGGGGTGTGGCGCTTTCTATGATCCCAATGCACTTCTTATCAAAACACCCTTCGAGGAGACCAGCATGGATGAAAAGCGTTCGCCCAAGACAGTACACAGCCCAGATGTACAGCGCCGGAAATGGCTGAAGACGGGAACGATCCTGGCCGGGGGGGCGGCCTTGGCCCATCCCATGCTGGCCATGGCGCAAACCGGACCGATACGCGTGGGCCACCTGACGCCTATGACCGGTTTCTTGGGCGCACTGGGCGAATACGCGGTGCAGGGCATCAAGATGGCGGTGGAGGAGATCAACGCCGCAGGCGGCCTGCTGGGCCGTCAGGTCGATCTGATCAGTGAGGACTCGGTCAATCCGCAGACGGCAGCGTCCAAAGCGCAGCGCATGATCGAGCGCGACAAGGTGGAATTCCTGATGGGCGAGATTTCCTCGGCCTCTGCATTGACCATTGCCCAGGTCGCGGCGCGCAACAAAACCCTGTTCATGAGCATTGGTGCCAGATCAGACACCTTGCGCGGCAAGGATTGCAACCGTTACACCTTTCACGTGGACATCCCTGTGACCGTGATGGTCAACGCCGCTGGCGAGGCCCTGGCCCGAGAGGGTTACGTCAAAGGCAAAAAAATCTACACACTGACTTCGGACTATGTCTTTGGCCATGACCTGTCCAAGGCAGCCAAAGCGTTTTTCGCCCGCAACAATGGCACCGTGATTGGCGAGGAAGTGGTGCCGACCGATTTGACCGACTTCAGCGCGCAACTGATCAAGATTCGTCAGGCCAGGCCCGATTTGATCGCCACCAACCTGGGGGGCAATCAGGTCACCAATTTCGTCAAGCAGTACGCTGAATTCGGCATGAAGTTTCCGGTCGCAGGCTTCAACCTCAACACCGCAGATGCGTGGGCGGCAGGCGAAGACAACTTGGGCGGTATCTGGCCCACGGTTTGGCACCACGAAATCAAAACGCCGGGCACCCAGGCTTTTGTGCAGAAATTCACCAAGAAATACAACCGCATCCCTGAAAACCACGCATGGATTGAATACGTGTCGATGATGATGCTGGCCCAGGCCATTCGCGAGACCAAATCGGTCGACACCGAAAGGATCATCAAGTACTTCGAGTCTGAAGCCCAGTTCGACATCCTCAAGTTGCGCAAGGGGTATTTCCGCAGCTGGGACCACCAGTTGATGCAAGAGGCCTACCCCTTCACGGTCAAGCCCAAAGGCCAAGCCAAGCACAAGCTGGACTTTCTGCTGTTTGGTGAAGCGGTTCCAGGCGCAACTGAGCCACTGGAGAAGTTGGCGCCGCCCCGGTCAGAAAACCTCTGCAAGATGTAATTGGGCATTTGCCGGATCAGGCTGGCGCTGCTTGCGGGCAGCGCCAGCCGCAAGGCTGCTGAACGGAACCCATGGAAATTGTTTATTTGCTTGAGCAGATCGTGAATGGCCTGGTGCTGGGGGGCTATTACCTGCTGCTGGCGATGGGCTTGTCGCTGATCTTCAGTGTTGGCGGCATCGTCAACCTGTCGCACGGCGCCTTTTATGCGCTGGGTGCCTACCTGTCGTTGGAAGTCATCAAGTACGCGGGTTTTGGCGCCAGCTTGTTCATCACGCCAGTGCTGGTCGGCTTGATCGGCATTGCCTTTGAGCGCTTCTTGTTGAGGCGTTTTTACACAGCCGATCCGATTTTGAGTTTGCTGGTCACGTTTGGTCTGGCCATGGTCGCCGAGCAAGCGTTGCGCATGATTTGGGGATCGGCGCCACTGCCCTCTGGCATGCCGCCGCAATTCAAGGGCAACGTGATGCTGGGCGAGTTCATGTTTTCCAAGTACCGGCTGTTCATCCTGGCTGTGGTGATCTGCGTGATGGGGGGCATTTGGCTCTTGCTGCACAAGACGTCCTTTGGCCGCGTGGTGCGTGCTGGCATTCAAAAGCCCGACATGGTGGCGGTGTTGGGCATCCGCCTGCAGCCTTACATGGTGACCGTCGTGGTGCTGGGGGTGGCCAGCGCAGCGCTGGGGGGCGTGCTGTTCGGCCCGATCGCCATCGTTCACCCGGCGATGGGTACAGAAATCATGACGGTGGCCTTTGTGGTGGTGGTCATTGGTGGCCTGGGCAGTTTTTGGGGCGTGGTGTTGGCCGCATTCCTCGTCGGTGTGGTCAGGGGCGTCACCACCCATTTCGCGCCAGCCGCCAGCGAAGCCTCCATGTACATCTTGATGTTCCTGGTGCTGATGCTGCGGCCGCGTGGTTTGCTGGGCGAACGGATCGAACGCTTTGAGTGAGTCACCCATCACCATGACAAAAATCTTGAATCCTCATCATCGACCACTCTGGGTAGGCGCCATCTGCCTTGTGCTCTTGCCGTTTTGCATGCAAGGGATTGGCCTGACCCTGGATGTGGCCACCGTGGTGGTCATTCTGGCCATTGCAGCGATGGGTTTGAATTTGCTGGTGGGTTATACCGGCTTGGTCTCTTTTGGCCACAGCGCCTGGTTTGGCATTGGCGGTTACGCTGCCGCATTGGCGCAGTTGCACTGGTTCAAGGACCAGATCGTGCTGCCCTTTGCGTTTTCTTTGTTGTTCACCGCGACGCTGGCCTTGGTCGTCGGCTACCTCATCTTGCGCCGCCGAGGCGTGTATTTTTCTCTTCTCACGCTGGCCTTGTGTGCGCTCACCTTTGCGATCTCATTTCGCTGGACCAGCCTGACCGGCGGCGAAGGTGGCTTGGGCGGCATCGAGCGTGGCTCGCTTGGCCCCATCGATCTGAACAGCCATCTGAATTACTACATCTTGACCGCAGTGATTGGTTTTGCGGTTTTGTGGTTTTTGCTGCGCATTGTGCGCTCGCCCTTCGGCCATGTGCTGGTGGCCATCCGCGAAAACCAGCAACGCGCGACGTTCCAGGGCTACGACATCGACCGCTACAAGCTGCTGGCCTTTGTGCTGTCGGCCACCATCACCGGCTTGGCGGGCGCACTGGTGGTGTTTCTTCACCGCTTGGCCGCGGCGGAGTCGACCACCGTGGCCTTCTCGGGTGAGCTTTTGGCCATGGTGGTGATCGGCGGCATGCACAACTTTTTGGGGCCGGCCCTGGGTGCACTTTTCTTCTTGCTGTTTCGCGAACTGTTTTCGATGTACACCAACAACTGGTTGTTGTATTTCGGCCTTGTTTTTGTCGGCTTCATCATCTTCTCGCCCAGCGGCCTGACCGGGATTTGGGCCAAGTTGAAGCAGCGCTTGAACCCGCCACCCGAAGAGGGCGCGGCGATGAGTCAGCGCAAGATCTACGAGGGTTTGCCGCTGCCCGAGTTTCTTCGGCCCCAACGCGTGGAAGGAACGGTCCTTGAGGTCAAGGCCATCTCCAAAAGTTTTGGCGGCATTCAGGCGGTACAAGACAACAGCATGGATGTGCAGGCGGGGCAGATCCATGCCTTGATCGGTCCCAACGGGGCCGGAAAAACCACGACGTTCAACCTGATCTCGGGCATGTTTGCGGCCGACACGGGCACGGTTCAGTTGCATGGCCGGGCGATCCACCAATTGACGCCCCATGAGATCTGTCAGCAAGGACTGACCCGTTCTTTTCAAATCACCAACCTGTTCAAGGGTTTGACGATTTACGAAAACCTGCGGCTTTCGGTGCAGGGCCGCCACCCGTCGCGCTTCAATTTTTGGCGCGACATCGATGAATTCCCTGAGATCCACGCCGAGACCCACGCGTTGATGAAGTTCCTGGGCCTGCAGGGCATGGAAAAGGTCAGTGGCGCTGACCTGTCCTACGGGGGCCAGCGTTTGGTGGACCTGGGCATTGCGCTGGGCTCGAAACCCCAAGTCTTGTTGATGGACGAGCCCCTGGCGGGTTTGGCGGCCGCCGAGCGCGAACGCATCTCCCGGCTTGTCAGCACCATCGCCACCAACATCCCCGTGCTCATTGTCGAGCACGACATCGACCGTGTGTTGGCGCTGTCGCACAAGGTCACGGTGATGAACCAGGGCGAAGTCCTGATGAGCGGCTCCCCCGATCAGGTGCGCACCGATGCACGCGTTCAAGAAATCTACACCGGCACCGGCACGCCGCCTGTGACCGGCCGCGAAACACAGCACCTGGGTGAGCGCGGCCTGGTGCTGGACTTCGACCAGGTCAATGCCTTTTATGGCAAGAGCCACATCCTCAACAGCGCCAGCCTGCAAGTGCGTGAGAACGAAATCGTCGCCCTGCTGGGCAGGAACGGCGCAGGCAAGTCGACCTTGTTGAAAAGCCTGATCGGTTTGGTGCCCCCGGCCAGTGGCCGTGTGGTGTTCAACGGCCGCGACATTGCCGGTCTGGGTGCGCCAGAGATCGCTCGCCTGGGCATCGGTTATGTGCCGCAAGGCCGAGGCCTTTTTGCCGGCATGACCGTTCGGGAAAACCTGGCGCTCGGACGGCTGGCCCGATCCACCGATGGCAAGAACGGGGTGGTCTGGTCGGAGGCGCAAATCCTGGAGTTTTTCCCGCGCTTGCAAGCGCGAATGGATGTGGCTGCCGACTACCTCTCCGGTGGTGAGCAGCAAATGGTGGCCGTGGCCAGAGCCCTGTCGGGCAATGTGCGCTTGCTCTTGCTGGACGAGCCCTTTGAAGGCCTGGCGCCCACGGTGGTGCAAGAGCTCTTCACCGCCTTTGACAAATTGCGCCAGCACGTTTCCATCGTCATCGTGGAGCACAACCTGGACCTGGTGCTGGCCCTCGCAGACCGCGTGTTCGCGCTCGAGCGGGGTGCTGTCTTCCATGAGGGACCGGCCGAGCCCTTGCTGACGGACATCGAGTACCGGAAAAAGATCCTTTGGCTGTGAAGCCATACCAGCCGCCTTGCAACCTGCACGCCCCAGAGATTGGACACACACATGAAATCAGAAAAGCCTTTGAAGGCCATCGTTCAAAAGATGGCGCAGCTCCCCTGGAAGGAATATCCGGGTCATTTTGGCGGCGCGTTGTCCAAGGAGCTGGCCGGCCCAGAGACCGTGGGCAGCCGCCGCGTGGACTTTCGCATCTCGCGCTACGCCCCGATGGCCTACGTGCAAGAGCATCAGCACCAAATCCAGGAGCAGGTGTACTACGTGCTGGAGGGCGAGGGGGTGTTGACCCTGGACGACGAGTCGCACCTGATGCGGCCCAACGACTACGTGTATGTGCCACCCGGCGTTCGCCACAGCTTCACCAACACCGGGCTCGACGGCCTGGTGTTTCTGGTCATCACCACACCCGCATCAGATGAGGAACAAGAGGTACGCTAACCATGTCGATGAACAATCCCGTGCTTTTTACAGCAGAGTTGCCCACGTATGGCTTGCTGATGGACGGCCGCTGGGTCGAAGGCGGCGGTCCCCGCGTTCCCGTGCTGGACAAGTACAAGCTGGTGCCTGCCGCCGAGTTGACCACCGCCGATGCCACCCAAGTGCGACTGGCGGTGGATGCCGCACAAGCGGCATTTCGTGGGGGCGCCCCTGTGGCCTATGAACGTGGCGCCATCTTGGAGCGGGCCGCGGTCTTGATGGAAGAATCCACACCGCAGTTCGTGCAGGCCATGCAAATTGAAGCGGGCTTCACACAAAGCGATGCCCAAGGGGAGGTGCGTCGCTGCATCCAGACCCTCAAGCTGTCGGCCGAAGAGGCCCGTCGTCTGGCGGGCGATGTCATCCCGCTGGCCGGTGCGCCTGCGGCTGCCGGTCGGATGGGTTTCACGGTGCGTGTGCCGTTGGGTGTGGTGGCCGCCATCACGCCCTTCAACTCGCCCTTGAACACCGTCACGCACAAGGTGGGCCCCGCTTTTGCGGCGGGCAATGCCGTGATCCTCAAGCCTTCGTCGTTCACGCCCATGACGGCTTGCCTGCTGGCCGAGATCCTGCTGCAGGCGGGCATGCCCAAAGGCTTTTTGAGCCTGCTGCCCGGCAGTGGTGAAGTGGTGCGTACGCTGCAGGCAGACCCGCGCGTGCGCTTTTTCGCCTTCACCGGCAGCACCGAGGTGGGTCGCCAGATTCAGCAGGCCGCCGGCCTGCGGCGCACGCAGATGGAGCTGGGCTCCATCGCCTGCACCATTTTGTGCGCTGACGCCAACTTGAACAACGCTTTGCCGAAAGTCGTGAACGCAGGTTACCGCAAGGCGGGACAGGTCTGCACCTCGGTGCAGCTGCTGCTGGTGCACCGGTCTTTGTTGTCCGAAGTCGAGGACAAGTTGAGCCGCATGGTCAATGACCTCAGCTTTGGCAACCCCCATGACCCCCACACGTTTGTGGGGCCCGTCATCAGTGAGGACAATGCCATCCGCATCGCGTCCTGGATTGATGAGGCCTTGGCCAAAGGTGCGCGCCGACTCGCCGGCGGCCAGCGGCAGGGCTCGGTGGTGCCGCCGACGCTGCTGACCGATCTGAGCGACGACATGCGCGTCAGCTGCGAGGAAATTTTTGGGCCCGTGGTGTGCATTGTGCCCTTCGACACCCTCGAGCAGGCCATCGAGCGCGTCAACGCCACGCCCTATGGTCTGGCCACAGGGCTCTTCACCAATGGGCTGTCGGAGGCCTTGGCGGCAGCGCACAAGCTGGATGTGGGTGGTGTGCACATCAATGAAACCTCGAGCTCGCGTGTGGACTTGATGCCCTATGGGGGCACCAAAGACAGCGGCTTTGGGCGGGAGGGCCCACACTATGCTGTGCATGAAATGACAGAAGAAAAAATCATCACCATCACCGTTGGCTGATCGCCAACCCAATCGAGAGCACCATGGCAAAAATGAAAGGTGGCGAGCTGATCGCCCAATACCTCGTCCAAGAAAAGGTACCGTACATCTTCGGTATCTGCGGTCACGGCAACGTGGGGATTCTGGATGCGCTCTATGACGTCAAGGACAAGCTGCAGCTGATTTCACCGCGCCACGAGCAATGTGCCGGGCACATGGCTGACGCCTACTTCCGCGTCAAGCACAAGCCGGTGGCCACCTTGACCTCGACCGGTCCAGGCTCGGCCAACATGGTCATGTCGTGTGCGACCGCACTCTCGGACTCGTCGGCCTTCCTGTGCATCACATCCAACGTGCCCACATCGCAGCACAACCGCGCGCCCTTCCAAGAGTTGTACAAGCACAACCAGGCCGATTTTGCGCAGGTCATGCGCCCGGTGGTCAAGCGCGCTTTTCAGCCCACGCGCGTGGACATGCTGCCCCTGGCGCTGCGCCAGGCCATGGACACCATGGTCACGGGCCGGCCGGGCCCGGTGAACCTGGACATCCCCTACAACGTGTACCAAGAAGAAGCCGACGTCGAATTGCCCCCGAGCTCGCACATCCACCGCATGCACCGTCCGGGCGCCAGCGACTTGGATGTCGCCGCCACCCTGGATTTGTTGGCCGCGGCGCGCCAGCCGGTGATCTTCATTGGACACGGTGCCACGCTGTCCGAAGCCGGGCCGCAGATCACAGAGCTGGCCGATCGGCTCCAAATCCCGGTCATCACCTCCCCCAACGGCATGGGCGCCATCCCTGGCGATCACCCGCTCGCGCTGGGCTTCATTGGCCGCAACGGCGCCTACCCGGCCAACGAGGCGGGCCGCCGTGCCGATCTGGTGATCACGCTGGGCACCCGGTTCGATGACCGAAGCTCGTCCAGCTGGCACGAGGGCTATTCCTGGAACTTCCCCACGACGAAGCTGATCCATGTGGACATCGACCCGCAGGAGTTGGGCCGCAACTATGCGCCCACGTTGGGGATCATTGCCGACATCCAGGTCTTTGTGCGGCAATTGCTGAAAGCCTTGCCGGCACGCCCAGACATCGCGGCCGTTCACCATGCACCTTGGGTGGCGCTGGTGCAAGGCTGGCAGCGCCAGTGGGAGACCTTTGTGCGCCCCCATTTCGAAGACTCCACCAGCCCCTTGCGCCCAGAATTTGTGGTCGGGACCTTGCAGAAAATCCTGCCCGATGACGTCATTCTCTCGCTCGACTCCGGGGTGCACCACAACTGGTTCATGCAGTTTTGGCAGGCCAAGCGCCCCCAAAGCATGCTCAACAGCTGGGGCTACTCCAGCATGGGCTTTGGGGTTTGCGGCGTCATGGGTGCGCAACTGGCCGCGCCCGACCGACCCTGCGTGGCCGTGGTGGGCGATGGGGGCTTCACCATGGCGCCCTATGTGCTGTGCACGGCCGTGGAGTACAACCTGCCGGTGGTCTGGATCGTCTGGAACAACTTTGCCTGGGGCGCCATCCGCGACCTGCAGTACGGCCTGTTCAACGGGCGAGAGATCGGCACCGCCTTTTACAAGGGGCAAAGTGGCGAGCGCTACAACCCCGACTTTGCCGCCTGGGCGCGCGCTTGCGGTGCCGATGGCTACACGGTCACCCGGCCCCAGGATTTGGCCATGGCGGTCGAGCAGGCGCTCAAGAACAAAAAGCCTTGCGTGATCGATGTGCATGTGGACGCCGATGTGCGGCCACCCTCCACCGGCACCTGGCAGCTGCCGCCCACGCCTTACAAGGAGCCGGTGTACGGCCAGCCTTGGAAGCCCTGAGGGCGGGGCAGGCCAAGCACCGGGTGCTTGCAGCACGGTGGCCGCTGTTGTCGGGCCACCGGTGTTGACAAGGCCCTCTGAAATTTTTTGATGGCATCCATTTTTGAAGGAATGAACATGAGCAAGAAAATCGCCCTGGTTTTTGGTGGCACGCGGGGCATCGGTGCAGCCTGTGTGCACAAGCTGGCCGAAGACGGCTTCGACGTGGCCTACACCTATGTCAGCAGCGCCCCCAATCTGCCGACCACCATCGGCTCATCGACCACCCGGGGCTACGCGGTGGACATCCGTGACGCAGCGCAGGTGGCCCAAGTGTTTGCCGATGTGGCCAAAGACTTTGGCAGCATGCCGACCTGCGTTCTGGCCAATGCCGGCATCAATGTGCCGCCCGGTCCGATGGCGCAATTTGATGCGGAATCTTTCCGCAAGCTGGTTGAGATCAACATCGTGGGCGCCTTCCATGTGCTCAGCGCGGCCGCCAAGTGGGTGGTCGACGGCGGCACCATCATTGGCCTGACCACCTCCATGGTGCGGGTCGGTGTTCCGGGTGGCGGGCCCTACACCGCGAGCAAAGCGGCGGTTGAAAGCCTCTTGCGCTCCATGGCCAAGGAGTTGGCCGCGCGACGCATCCGCGTCAATGGCGTCGCCCCCGGCCCCGTCGACACCGATTTGTTCCGTGCTGGCAAAAACGAAGAAGCTTTGGCCCGTTCGGCCGCGCTCAGCCCTTTCAACCGGGTGGGCCAGCCGGCAGAAGTCGCCGAGGTCGTGGCATTCCTGGCGTCGGACAAGGCCTCCTGGGTGCATGGGCAGATCGTTCAGCCCAACGGCGGCATGGTGTGATGCGGGTGACCCAGCCCATGCTGTCCTTCTGGCCGCTTGGCCGGCGGGCGGCCCCTGTGTGATGGATGTATCCGGCCATTGACCTTGATGTGAGCAGACCCATGCGCATCGCTGTGTTCACCAAGAACTACACCAACCCCGCTTACGGCGCCGCGCGCCTGGGCGCAGAGCGCGCTGCGGCCGTCTTTGGGGATGAGGTTCTGCACTTTGTGCCGACCCAAGGAGACGACCCGGCAGAGCAAAGCGAGCTCATCGCCCAGGCGCTGGCCTTGCAACCCCCACCGGACGCCTTTGTTTTTTCGCCGGTTCACCCCAGCAAGGTCGATGCGGCCATTCAAGAGGTGGTGCAAGCGGGCATCCCCATGATCGGCTTTGTCAATCCGATCCTTTGCGCGCCCATGGTGAGTTATGTCAGCTCGGACGACTACCAGTTGGCGGGGGCCATCTCGCGCTACCTGTTCAGGCATTTGCACGGCAGCGGTCGTGTGCTGGTGGTCACGGGCCCCGTGGATTCCTTCACCAGCCTGGAGCGTCTTCGGGGCTTTGACGACGCGGCGCGCGAGGTGCCGGGCATCGAACTGGTGGGGCAGATCGCGGGCGACTATGTGCGTGAAGTCGCTGCGCAGAGAACCGCCGCTTGGCTGAGCGAGCACCAGGCGCCTGACGGGGTGCTGGTGGCCAACGACATCATGGCCATCGGGGTGCTCGATGCGCTGGACGCTGCAGGCCAATCTGCCGCCGTCGTGGGCGTGAACGCCATCCCGCAGGCGATTGAAGCGATTGGCGCGGGGCGCATGCTGGCCACCGCCGATTTCAATGCGATGCAAATGGCCTACCTGGCGGCCGAATGTGCGGCCCGGCATCTGCGCGGCGAGCGCGTGCCGCCGTCGATCGAGCTGCCCGTGCAGGTGGTGGACAAGGGCAATTGCTCCCACTGGCATCTTCCCTACGCGCAGCGTCCGGTGATCACACTCGAGCAATCAAGGAGCAAGACATGAAGCGCACTTTTTTGAAAGCCTTTGTCCTTGGCCTGTCCTTGCTGGGCAGCGCCAGCTTTGCACAGGACTACCCGGCCAAGCCCATCCGCATCGTGGCCCCCTTCGCGCCGGGCGGTGCGGTGGACATATTGGCCCGCATTCTGGCCGAGCGTCTGGGCACGCTTTACGGTCAAAACATCATCGTCGACAACAAACCGGGCGCCAGCGGCCATCTGGGGGCGCAGTTCGTGGCCAAGGCACCCGCGGACGGCTACACCTTGATGGTGGGCACCATCGGCATCCACGCCGCGTATGCGAGCTACAGCAAGCTCAACTACAAGCCGGCCGAAGAGCTTCAGCCCATCATGGTGATTGGCGAGTCGCCCAACGTCGTGGTGGTGCCGGCCAATTCCAAGTACAAGAGCTTTGCGGATTTTTTGGCCGATGCACGCACCCATGCCGGAAAGATCAATTACGCGTCGGCGGGCCCGGGCTCTTCGGTGCACATGGTGACCGAACTCTTTCAGCTGGCCACCGGTCAGCGAATGAACCATGTGCCCTACCGGGGCAGTGGCCCGGCATTGGTGGATTTGATGGCCGGACAGGTGGACGTCATGTTTGACAACATCTCTTCGGCGATGCCGCACATCCAAAGCGGCAAGTTGCGCGTGCTGGCGGTCACCGGGCCCAAGCGCGACCCGCGCTTGCCAGAGGTGCCCACCATCGCCGAGTCGGGGGTCAGCGGCTACTCGGGCACCTCCTGGTTCACACTCGCGGCCCCGGCAGGGATTGCAATGCCGCTGGTCGAGAAGCTGAACCGGGATGTGCAGCGGATCTTGGCCAACCCCGAAGTGCGCGCGCGCTACAACCAGTTGGGCATCGAGTACGAGCCCAATTCGCCGGCCCAGGCCAAAGCGTTTTTTGTCACAGAGACCCACAAGTGGAACCGCGTGATCGAAGCGGCCAAACTGCAACTCGATTGAGGAACACCATGATCAAGTCAGCCTACAAATGTTGGTTCACCTTGGGCCTGCTGGCGGCTTCGACGCTGGCCTTGGCGCAAGAAGTTTTTCCGAGCAAGCCGCTCAAAATTGTGGTGCCTTACTCCGCCGGTGGCCCGGCTGACCTGCTGGCGCGGGGGGTGGCAGAAAAGCTGGGGCCACGGCTGGGCCAAGCGGTGGTCATCGACAACAAGCCCGGCGTGGGCGGCCACACCGGCGCAGAACAGGTGGCGCGTGGCCCAGCGGACGGCTACACACTGGTGCTGGCCACGATCGCCCACAACGGTGCGGTCAAGCTCTATCCCCAACTGCGCTACGACCCGGCCAAAGAGCTCAAGCCCGTGATTTTGTTGGCCGAGGCGCCCAGCATTCTGATCGTCAAGAACGATCTGCCGGTGCGCTCCGTGCAGGAGCTGCTGGCCATGTCCCGCGCCCAGCCTGGCAAATTGACCTACGGCTCTGCGGGCAACGGATCGGCCATGCACATGGCCGCCGAGCTGTTCCGGTACATGGCCAAGGTGGACTACACGCATGTGCCCTACCGTGGGGGCGCACCCGCCATGGCCGACCTGCTGGGTGGCCAGATCGACATGCTTTTTGAAAGCCTTGGCACCGCGCACAGCCAGCTCAAGGGCGGCAAGGTGCGTGCGCTGGCCGTGACCGGTTTGTCGCGCAGCCCCAGCCTGCCAGATGTCCCGACCGTGGCCGAGTCGGGCGTTGCCGGCTATGCCTCTGTGCCTTGGTACACACTGTCTGTGCCCAGCGGCACGCCCGTGGCGGTCGTCAACAAACTCAACGCCGAGCTCAATGCCGTGCTCAAAGACAAAGACCTGGTGCAGCGCTGGGAAGCCCTGGGTATCTCGGCATTGGGGGGCAGCACGGCCGACGCCCTGCGGCGCAACGAGGTGGAGACCGCCAAGTGGGGGTCCGTCATCGATGCGGCCAAAATCAAACTGGATTGATCCGACAGCATGGCTACCGAAGAATTGAACTGTGATGTGGTGGTGGTGGGCGGCGGCGGCGCCGGTCTGGCCGCAGCCATTGAAGCGTGCGAGCGGGGCGCCAGCGTCATCTTGATTGAAAAAAACGCAGCACTGGGCGGCTCCACCGCTTGGTCAATTGGCTCGGTCACCTCCACCGGCACACGCTATCAAAAAAAGCGCGGCATTGTGGACTCCCCCGAGGACCACTGGGCCGACATGCCCGGCTTTGCCGGCGATCTGGATGCGCGAGACAACGCGCCATTGCGCCGCATCCTGTGTGAAGAAATTCCCGCCACCTTTCAGTGGCTGCTGGACTCCGGGGTGCATTTCATGGGGCCCATGCCCGAGCCCCCGCACCGCCAGCCGCGCATGCACAATGTGCTGCCCAATTCCCGCTCATTCATCTACCACCTGAGGCGCCGCGCCCTGCGCGCAGGGGTCCAGATCCGCACCGGCTTGCGGGTGAGCGAGTTGCTGCAAGAAGGCGACAGGGTCACGGGCGTCGTGGCGCAAGGGGTCGACGGCACCTGCGCCATCCGTGCCAAGGCCGGCGTGGTGCTGGCCGCCGGTGACTTCACCAACGACCCGCAATTCAAAGCCCGTTTCATGGGCCCGCAAGAGGCCAAGGTCGAGGGTGTGAACCAGACCGCCACGGGCGACGGACAGCGGATGGCCGAGGGCCTGGGCGCGCGCATTGTCAACGGCGACCTGGCCCTGGGCCCAGAGATCCGCTTCATTGCACCGGCCAAGGAAAACTGGATACGCCAACTGCCCCCGTGGCGGTGGTTGGCGGTGTTCATGGAGTGGGCGCTGGAGCACCTGCCCCAGTCCATCCTGCGCCCCTTCATGATGAAGTTCCTGACCACAGCGCTGGCACCGTCAACGACCCTGTTCGACATGGGTGCGATCTTGGTCAACGCCCAAGGCGAGCGCTTTGGCAGCGAACTCGACCGCCCGGCCTGGCGCTTGCCCGATCAGGCCGACAAAGTTGGATTCATCGTGATCGATGCGGCGCTGGCCCAGCAGTTCTCAGCCTGGCCGCACTACATCTCAACCGCCCCTGGCATTGCCTACGCCTATGTGCCCGACTACCGGCACAACCGCCGCGATGTCTTCACCGAGGCCCACACCCTGGAGGCCTTGGCCCAGCGGCTGAACATGGATGCAGCCACTCTCCAGCGCAGCGCGGCGCAGGGGCCGGTGCGGCCATTGGGGGACGGTCCTTATGTGGCTTTGGGGCCGGTTCGCTCGGTCTTTGTCCACAACGAGGGCGGCCTCGCGGTCGACACCGAACACCGGGTGCTCAACGCGGGCGGGGCGCCCATTGCCGGCCTGTATGCCGCAGGCTCCACGGGTCAGGGCGGCTTGCTGCTCAAGGGCCATGGCCACCACCTGGCGTGGGCCTTCGTTTCAGGCCGGCGGGCCGGCAGGTTCGCGGCCCAAACCAGCCGCTGACCTTTCTGGCCGGGGCTTGCGCCCCAGGCGGGCAGCCCTTGGCTGCGCGCTCAGTCCAATTGGATGCCGGCGCTCTTGACCACCGCACCCAAGCGGTCGATCTCTGCAGCGATGAAGCGGTCGAATTCGGCGGGTGTACCGGGCGCCACGGCGACGCCCTGATCGGCCAGGGTCTTGACCACTTCAGGGTGGCGCAAGGCCCGGCCCACATCGGCCGCAATTTTGTCGGCCACCAGTTGGGGCGTTTTCGCGGGTGCCATCAGGCCATACCAGTGGTCATAGACACAACCGGGCACGAAGTCTGAAATCACCGGCACATCGGGCATGACGGCAGCGCGCCGGGCGGTGCTCACGGCCAGCGGGACGAGTTTGTTGTCGCGAATAAAAGGCAGGGTCAGGCCCAGTGGCGACCAGTAGAGCGCAGATCGCCCTGCCGCGGTGTCTACCAGTGCATCGCCCGTGCCCTTGTAAGGCACATGCACGATGTCCAGCTTGGCCATGGCCTTGAACATCTCGCCGTTGAAGTGGGTGCCACTGCCCACACCGGCCGATGCGAAATTCAAGGCACCGGGTTTGCTGCGAATCAACTGCAGCAACTCGGGCACCGTTTTGACCCCCAAAGAAGGGGCGACCACCAGCACATTGGGCACGCTCGTGCCAAAAGTCACACCACGAAAATCTTTCAGGGTGTCGTAAGGCAGCTTTTTGTACAGGGTCGGGTTGATGGCGTGCGATGCCGAGGTGAAGAGCAAGGTGTGGCCATCGGCATCGGCCGTCGCCACTCCCCGGCTGCCGATCGTTCCGCCGGCGCCAGGCCGGTTGTCCACAATCACCGGCTGCCCCCATGTCTCCTGCACGCGGCGCTGGATCTCTCTGGCCACAATATCGACCTGGCTGCCGGCCACAAAGGGAACAATGATCCGAACGGTTTTGCTGGGGAACCGGTCTTGCGCCTTGACCAGTCCGGGAAGTGCCAGGCTCAGGGGGGCCCCGATCACCAAATTTCTGCGTGTGCTGGAAGTCATCTTGTCTCCTGTGGTGTTGTTGAAAGTTTCGCTTGGCCTCAATTGAGCGCGGCCATGCCGGCCAGTGCCACTTCGGCGTCTTGTGAGGACAGCACACCCGAGACGCCGATGCCGCCGACCACTTGGCCATGGCGCACCACGGGGAAGCCCCCCTCCAAAGGCGTGACACCGGGCACCGCCAAAAAGCGCAAACCTTCCCCGCCTGCCCGAATGCCGTCCTGGAACATGCGGGTGGGGCGGCGAAAGTTCACAGCGGTGCGTGCCTTGCCCATGGCAATCTCCATGCTCGAATGCTGTGTGTTGTCGAGTTTGTGGGCCATCAAAATGCCGCCGCTGGCGTCGGTGATGACGATGGACACGGGCCATTTCTTGGCTTGGGCGCAGTCTTCGGCGGCTTGCATCATGCGTTTGGCCTCTTCCAGCACCAGGGTGGGGCCGTAGGGCAGAGGGGCGTCAAGGATGGGGTCGTTGTGTGAACTCATGAGAAAACAAAGTGTGTTGACCTGGCCGAGCAAGGGGGTTGTGAGGCGGGATGTTGAGGCTCAATTCATTCTAGGAGTGCATGGCGATGGAGCGGTACTACAGATTTGCTGTAAGGGCTATAAGCGCGCCATATAGCTGGGCGCGCAAGAACGCATGCCAGCCCCGCATGGAGCATGGTGCTTGTTGAAGACCCTTCGGGTCTTCGCTGGGGTGGATCCGCCAACGCCTGGCCCAGGCGCTGGGCATGGACCGCGCTGTGGCGGCTTAACGGTTCACGTTCACCACCAAGCGCCCGCGCACTTGGCCCGCCAGGATCTCGGCGCCCAGGCCGATGGCCTCGGCCAGACCCACCTCCCGCGTCATGCGCTCCAGCTGCGCGGTGTCCAGGTCTTTCGCCAGGCGCGCCCAGGCGGCTTCGCGCACCGCGCGCGGCGCCATCACGCTGTCGATGCCCGCCAGCGTCACGCCGCGCAGAATGAAGGGCGCCACGCTCGAGGGAAAGTCCATGCCCTGGGCCAGGCCGCAGGCGGTGACCACGCCGCCGTATTTCGTGCTGGCGCAGGCGTTGGCCAGGGTGTGGCTGCCCACCGTGTCGACCACGCCGGCCCAGCGCTCTTTGGCCAGCGGTTTGCCGGGGGCCGACAGCGTGGCCCGGTCAATGACCTCGGCCGCGCCCAGCTGGCGCAGGTAGTCGGCCTCTTGCAGGCGGCCGGTGCTGGCCACCACGCGGTAGCCCAGTTTGGCCAGCAAGGCGATTGCCACGCTGCCCACGCCGCCGCCGGCGCCGGTGACCAAAATATCGCCGCTGGCGGGGGTGACGCCGTGTTTTTCAAGTGCCATCACGCACAGCATGGCGGTGTAGCCGGCGGTGCCAATGGCCATGGCTTGGCGTGGGCTGAAGGCGGCGGGCAGCTGGACCAGCCAATCGCCTTTGAGGCGCGCCTTTTGCGCCAGACCGCCGCTGTGGCTCTCGCCCACGCCCCAACCGTTGAGCACAACGCGGTCGCCTGTTTTGAACAGCGGGTGCTGGCTGTCGGTCACGGTGCCCGACAAGTCGATGCCGGGCGTGAGCGGAAATTGGCGCACCACCGGCGACTTGCCGGTGATGGCCAGGCCGTCTTTGTAGTTGAGGGTGCTGTAGTCCACCTGCACCGTCACATCGCCTTCGGGCAAGGCGCTGTCTTGAAGCGTTTGCAGTGTGCAGTGGTAACCGGTGTCGTCTTTGTGGATTTGCAGGGCTTGGTAAGTCATGGGGGTCTTTCGATCGATAGGGTGGATGGTCCTTTGTAGGCGCCCACGGGGTGGGCGCCTACACAATCGGGTGGAGGTGTTGTGGTCTCATGGGCGGTTGACCAGCACAATGCCCACCGCCACCAGCGCCAGGGACAGCACCAGGGTCAGGGTCAGGGCTTCGCCCAGCCAGAGGTTGCCAAACAGCAGCGCAAACAGCGGCGTCAGGAAAACAAAGGTCGAGATCTTGGTGGCCGGGTAGCGGCCCAGCATCCACATCCAGGCCAGGTAGCTGGCAAAGGCACCCACCAGGGCTTGCACCGCCACCGAAGCCATCGCAAAGCCGCTCCAGCGCACATCCCACGGTTCGCCCATTCCCTGCGACAGCAGGGCCAGCACCGCGGTGCTGACGGCCAGTTGGTAAAACAGCAATTTTTCGGCCGAGATGCGTGTCAGGTTACAAGCGCGGATGGCCACCGTGGTCAGGCCCCACAAGGCCCCGGCCGCCAGGCCCATCAGGTCGCCCTTGGCGTGGCCGCCGCCCAGGCCTTCGCGCAAGGCGAACACCACGGCAGCAAAAGCGCTGGCCATGCCCAGCCATTGCAGCGGCCGGAGCTTTTCGGTCTGGATGAACCAGGGCAGCAAAGCCGCCACCCAAAAGGGCGAGGTGTACAGGAACACCGTCAGCCGCGAAGCTGAGGTGTGCTGCAGCCCGATGTAGAGGAAGGCAAACTCGGCCGCAAACAGGCAGCCGACCAGCAGACCCGCCCACAAACTGCCGTCGCGCTCAAACAGCCGCACCCCGCGCCACAGGCACCACATCCACAACAGCAACGTGGCCCCCACCCCACGCACCGCTGACAGAAACACGGGCGGCAACTCGGCCACGGTGGCCTTGACCATGACCTGCTGAAAGCCCCAGAACATGCAACACACCAGCAGCATGCCCACCGCCAGGCCATCCAGGTGGTCTTGGCGGGGGCGGTTGGACAGGCTCATGCCTGCGATTGTGCCTTTGCCTGTGCGGACCCGCTGTCGCGCCTGGGTGGCCGTGTTCGGCGCGGTTAACATGGCTGGGCGAGGCGTCCGCGAGCGCCGTATCCACGCCCCCAATCCCTGGCCCTTTGACCTTGTTCAACGCCCCCATGCGCCGTTCTCCAGCTGACCTGCCCGCCCTGTCGCGCCGTGACCTGCACCGCCTGGCCCTGGCCGCAGCGCTGGCCCCTTGGGCGGGGCCCGGTGCGCACGCCCAAAGCGCGCCCGCACGCTGGCAGGTCAATCCGTTCAGCCTGGGGGTGGCCAGCGGCCAGCCGCAGCCGACCAGCGTCGTGCTGTGGACGCGGTTGCTCATCGACGAGGCGGATGCGGCGCGGCGAACGCAAGCCACGGAAGTGCTGTGCGAGCTGTTCGCCGACGAGGCCTTGCGCCAGCCGGTGCGCCAGTGGCGTCTGAGCACCGATGCTGGCCGGGGCCACAGCCTGCATGTGCTGGCCGACGGCTTGCAGCCAGGCCGGCATTACTGGTACCGCTTTGCATCGGGCCATGCCCTCAGCACGGTGGGCCGCACCCGCACCAGCCCGGGCTTGAACGAGCCGGTCCGCCGTTTGCGGCTGGCCCTGGCCTCGTGTCAGCATTACGAGCAAGGCCACTATGCGGCGCACCGGCACATGGCTGGGCAAGAGCTGGATCTGGTGCTGTTCGTGGGTGACTACATCTACGAAAGCAGCAACAAGAATTTCAAGCTGCGTGCGCACGAGAGCGGCATGCCTTTGTCGCTGGAGGAGTACCGTGCCCGCCACGCCCACTACAAGTCAGACCCCGACTTGCAGGCCTGTCACGCGGCCCACCCCTGGCTCATGACCTGGGACGACCACGAGGTGGTGAACGACTACGCCAACGACCTGGACCGCAATTTCAGCGACCCGGTGCTGTTCCTGCAGCGGCGGGCGGCGGCTTACCAGGCTTATTTCGAGCACATGCCCCTGCGCCTCGGGCCCGACCCCCAGCAGCCCAGCCAGATGCGCATCCATGACCGCATGGCCTGGGGCACGCTGGCCGATCTGTGGACGCTGGACTGCCGCCAGCACCGGGACCACCAGGCCTGTCCGGACCTGATGCGCGGTGGCGGCCGGGTGGTGATGGGCTGCGATGCCTTGAACGACCCCGCACGCAGCATGTTCGGCGCAGCGCAGGAGGCGTGGCTGACGGCGGGTCTCACGCAATCCCAGCGCCGATGGAAGCTCCTGGCGCAGTCCACCCTGATGGCCAGCAGCGGCATCCAGACCCCCTTGGGGCGCAGTGCATTCACCGATGGCTGGGACGGCTACCCACAAGCCCGAACCCGGTTGTTGCAGACCATCGCGCAGGCCCGATTGAGCGATGTGGTCATGCTCGGCGGCGATGTGCATGCCAATGTGGCGGCGCAGCTGCGCCTGCAGCCGGGCGACGAACGCTCACCCGTGCTGGCCAGTGAAGTGGTCACCACCTCGGTCTCCACCCGGGGCATGTCCCCAAAAATCGCGGCACAAATCCAGCGCGACAACCCCGACATCCGCCATGCCCGGTCAGACGAGCGCGGGTATACCCTGATCGATGTCCGGCCCGAGCGCCTGGAAGCGCAGTTTTTGACCACCCCGCACCCGGCCCTGGCCCAGGCCCGGCTGGGCTTGCAAGGGCGCTGGACCATACGCCAAGGTGTGGCGGGCATAGAGCCAGGTGCGTGAAATGACCCGGCGGTATCCAAGGGTACCCACGGGGTCATTTTCAGGGTGGCAAGGCTAGAATGGGTCCATGCAAACCGAAACACAACCAGCCCCAAGAAAATCATTCAAAGTCCAGATGTTGGCGGCCAGAGAGACCGCGATCATCCACTCGGTCAACCGTTTGCTGGCCGAAAAAGGCTTCGATGCCATGACGGTGGATGAGGTGGCTGCCGAAGTGGGCATCGCCAAGGCCAGCCTGTACAAGCACTTCACCAGCAAGGAAGAGCTGGCCTGCGCCGCCATGGTGATGGCCATGCGCCGGGCGCAGGAAGAGATCAAGGCCATGGACCCGAACCTGGCCCCGCTGGACAAGCTCAAGAACGTGACCCGGTGGACCATGACGCTCAAGCTGGAAGGCCTGATGCCATCGTTGCCGAGCCAGAACTCCAGCCTGCGAGCCACCTTGATGGGCAGCAAGGACTACATGGATGGCTTGATGGAAGTCAGCGATGCCCTGGGGGGCTGGATCGAAGAGGCCCAGGCCAAAGGCCAGATCAACCAGGCCCTGCCCGCTGTCGCGGTGCTCTACACCTTGTTTGCCAGGGCCTGTGATCCGGTGCTGGAGTTCCTCAAGATGGGCGAGCAGCACACCGACGAGCAGATCCTCGATCTGGTGATGAGCACCTGCTTTGACGGACTGAACGCCCGCTCCAACTGAGCCATCAGCGCACCAGCAGCACAGGCGCCTTGCAGTGTGCCAGCACCTGCGTGGCCACCGAGCCCATCACCAAGTTGCCCAGCGTGCCGTGGCCGTGCGAGCCCATCACCACCAGGTCAAACTTGCCGCTGTCGGCGGCCTTGGAAATCGTCTCGCCGGCGTGACCGACTTTGCTCACGGTCTTGGCGTCGATGCCGTGGCGCAGCAAAAACTTGGTCACCGGAGCCAGCACTTTTTCGGCTTCATCGCGGTGGTAGGCGTCCACCATCTCCTTGCCCACGGCTGCGCGCGCCCGGGGGGGCAGTTGGGGGCTCACGGTGATCAGGGTGTAGGCGTTGTGGGCGCCAAAGAGTTCTTCGTGCGTGGCCAGGTAAGCCAGCATTTTCTTGGTGTATTCACTGCCATCAATGGCCAATAGGATTTTCATCAGGGGCTCCTGTTGCGGATCAAACAAGGCCCCACCTTAAGCCGTGTGCCGCAACGCCGTCTTGACATGGGTCATGAAAACCGGTGCTGTCCAGTCACGGGTCTTGAGCGGCCGCTTGGGTGCGCAGCAGACACAACTCAGATGCAGACGAGGCGATGCGGCTTGAAAGCCAGCTGTTCGTTCTTGTGGGCGTAGCCCAGCGGATTGGCCACCACACGGCAGCCATGGCGGACATAGTCGCTGGGGCAATGCAGGTGTCCATGGAGCCAGAGCTGCGCCCGGGGCAGCCAGTGGTCCAGTGCATTGCAAAAGCCCGCCGTGCCTGGCACCAGGCCATAGCGCGGGTCGGCGCTGTGCAGGCTGGGGGCAAAGTGCGTGACGACCACGGTGGGGCCATCAAAGGGTGTGCCCAGAGCCTGGTCCAGCCAGTTCCGGCACTGCAAGGCCTGTTCGCGCAAACCTTCGGCCAGCCAGGCCTGGCCTTGGCGCGTGGTCAGTGTTTTGCGCAGGTAATGGTTGGCGGCCCGAAACGCCTTGTCACGGGCCTTGAGCTGGCGAGTGAACTGGCTGTTGGGGTGGCTGAAGTGGGCCGGGATTTTGTCGGTCAGTGGGTCGGGGATGGGCTGCCCGGCCAGCGGGCCCAGGGCATCAAAGTCGGTCCACAGCGTGGTGCCTACAAAGCGCACCCCACCCAGCTGCAGCACCTCGCGCTCCAGCCAGGTGATGCCCAAGCGTGCGCAAGCGGCCTGCAGCCGGGCGTGGGCCGCGTCAAAGTCCAGCCCGTCGTATTCGTGGTTGCCGGGCACGAACAGCACCGGGGTGGGCCAGCCGTGCAGCGGCGAAAACCGCGCCAGGCCAAAGTCGGCGTCGCCCGCCGCAGCCAGGGCCGAGCCGCTCTGGTACGAGCCGATGTCGCCCGCCAGCACCAGCACGTCTGCTGCGGGTGCCGGACGCGGCACGAAGCCGGGGTTGGATTCCAGGTGCAGGTCCGACAGGAGCTGGATGTTCATGCGGATTCCTCGGCGCGGAAGGCTTGTTGCGCCACCGCTTGCAACTGGGCGCGCAGCCATTGGTGCGCATCGTCGTGTTGGCGCTTGCGGTGCCACAGGGCATGCACCTGCACGGGTGGCACGTCAAAGGGCAACTCGTGCAGCGCCAATTCTCTGGCCATGCCGGTGGTGGGCACGAAGTGGCGCGGCAGTACCGTGAGCAAGTCGGAGTTCACCACCACCCGTGCGGCCGTGAAGAACTGGTTCACCGTGAGCACGATGCGCCTTTGCTGCCCGATCACCGCCAGGGCCTCGTCCACAAAGCCATAGGGCCGTCCTGAAAAGCTGACCAGCAGATGCCGCGCTGCGCAGTAGTCGTGCAGGCGGATGGGCCGTTTGGCCAGAGGGTGGTTCTTGCGCATCACGCACACGTATTCGCCCGAATACAAGCGCTGGTGCGCCAAAGTGATGGCTTCGTCCGATTGGGCGCGGGCGGTGAGGTCGGCCAGTACGGCCGGGAAGTAGCCCAGTGCGATGTCAGCGCCGTCGTGGCTCAGCATCTGGCGCGGATCGCGGGTGGTCAGGGGCACCACACGCAAGGACACCCCGGGCGCCTCCAGCTCCAGCTGGCGGGCCAGGCCGCCCATGAGTTCGGCCGCGGTGGCGTCCGCCATGGCCAGGACAAAAGTGTTGTTCGCCCGGGCGGGCTCGAAGCTGCTGGGCACGATCGCCGCTTGCAGCTGGCGCAAGGCTTCACGCACGCTCGGCCACAAAGCCACGGCCCGTGGGGTGGGTTCGACGCCGTGGCCGTGGCGGCGCACCAATTCATCGCCCAAGGCCTCGCGCAATCGGCGCAAGGCGTTGCTCACCGCCGGTTGGGTCAGGGCCAGATGGTGTGCAGCCCGGGTCAGGCTGCGCTCGGCCATGATTTCGTCGAACACCCGCAACAGGTTCAGGTCCAGGGTCCTGAAGGCGGCGGGAATGGGCTTGTTCATGGAGACCGATTATCCATCACTGATATGAATGAATTGCATCATGAATATAAAGTTGAATCGCATTAGAGTAAACCCTATGATTCGGCAAGGTTTCCGTCACCCGCACGGCCCAATCACAACCAACCAACAACAGGGATCAGACCATGAGCACCGCGACCACACCCATCTTGGGCCCATCGCCCTCTTTTTCTGTTGCAGCCGGACCGGCCTCATTCACCCAGTGGCTGGCCACCGTCCTGCTGGCCGCAGCGGTCTCTGCGCTGGTGGTGGGCACAGACCGCCTTTTGGACAGCTGGGCCGAGTCACATCTGGTGGGGGCTTGGCTGGCCTCTTGGGCGGTGGCAGTTCTTGCGATCGTGCTGCTGCGGGGACTCTCACGGGTCCTGGCCCAGAAGCTCATGGCCGGCTTGGACGCCTGGTCGGCTCAGCTTGCCCGCCGCCGTGCCGACGAACGTCTGTGGGCCATGGCTCAAAAAGACCACCGCCTGATGCGCGATTTGGAAGTGGCTTTGGACCGTTCGCCTGTGGAGCGCGGCACATGGCCGGGTGTTGAAAACCTCAAGACCCGCCGCGCAGCCCGCTTGCTCCGTGACCGTACTTATTACATCTGAGCGTCAGCGCCTTCACCGGCGCGAAGCCAGGTAAATCCCCGGCAAAATCAATGCGGCCCCCATGAGGTGGTGCCAGCCCATCGCCTCGCCGAGCACCAGCCAGGCGGCCAAGCCCCCGTACAAAGGCCCGAGGTACAAACTGGCGGCCACCCGGCTGGCGCCCAGCACTTTCTGGCAGAAGCCATACGCCCAATAGGCGCCAATGCCTGGCAGCAGCCCGGCGGCGATGACCAGCAAGGTGGCCTGAAGGGTCCAGGCAGGGCGGTCAGCTTGCAGGTATTCCCAAATGCTGAAGGGCAGCAGCACGACAACCCCCCCGATGCAAATGGCCGCCAGCCGGGCGGTAGAGCCCAGCGGAGAGCTCCACTTTTTTTGCAACAAGGCGTAAGCCGCCCAGGACACCATGGCCAGCACGATCCAGCCGTCGCCCGCCACCCATTGCACCTGTCCCAGCGCCAGCCATTGGCCTTTGACCACCACATGGAACACCCCGGCCATGGCCACCACCACCCCCAAACCCTGTCGCCATGAGAAGCGCTCGCCCAGCCAGAGCACGGCGCCCAGCGCAATCAGCACAGGGGATGCGGCATAGATCAGGGCGATGTTCATGGCGCTGGTGCTTTGGGCACCCAGGTAAACCCAGGCCCCACAGACCAGCATGCCCAAAGCCCCCAAGCCCAAATAACGCCAGCCGTGTGCCCAGGTGCTGTGGCGCTCACGCCAGAGTTCACTGCGTGCAATGAAGACCAGGATGGCACCCGCCAAAGCCCAGCGACCCAGGGCCAGCATGTGCGGCTCTGCCACCCCGGGTGCGGTGCGGGCGACGATGTAATTGACAGACCACAGGGCGGGCGTGATCCACATCAGCCAGGAGGCCAGGCGATAGCGGGATGGTTGGGTACTCAAAATGACGTCGATTCAAGGCGCGGGCACACCAAGTGCCAGGCGCCTTACTTTATTTCAAAGTCCAAGGACTTGCTGCCTTCACGGCCTTGCATGTCTTCCACGCTCAACCACAGCCTGTGAACGCCTTTGGGCAAACTGGCTTCTTTGACGTTGACACCTTCGCTGGTGACCTTCGCGACACGGACCAACCGTTGAGTGATGTCGATGCGCAATCTGCCATACAACACCTTGAATGTTTCGGGTCGCACCGCACTGGTCGCTGACGGAATGAACGTCAACTGGATCGGTGTGGGAGAGCTGACGGGTGCATCCAGCTTGGGATGCACGACTTCGATTTGAGGTGCACCAGGCACAGCACCCGTTCTGGCCTGGAGCGGCTCAGCAGCCGCCATGGAAGCTTGCATTTCCTGCACCGAGACCCATTCAAAAGCCTGTATCTGGGGGGATGCTGCCCACAGGCATACAACCAAGGCAGGTGCTTGTAGCCTGATCAGGCAGCGCATCATGGCACCAGGCTGATTCGGACGCGGCGGTTCTCGCTGGCCAAGGGCTTTTCGGGGGTCAACAACTCGCTGGCACCTTTGCCAACCGCCTGCAGGCGCTCTGCGTTGACGTTCTGCCCGATCAGATAGGCTTGCACGGCATGGGCGCGGCGCGCTGACAGCTCTTGGTTGTATTCGGCCTTGCCTTTGGCATCGGTGTGGCCTTCCACCTTGAACTTGAGGCTGGCCAGTCGTTCACTGTTCATGGCCAGCGCCAAGTTGTCGAGCAAGGGTTTGCTGCTGGCATGCAAGCGGGCGGAGTCGAAGTCGAAGGGGACCGACAAATCCACGCTGACGGGTTTGGGCACGAGATTGCGCAAGCTGCGTGTCGAAGGTGGCGCAGGCGTCAATTTTTCGATCAAGTCCTCACTGCTCGCCTGTTGCACCAATTGGGCGGAAGACGGCAGGCTCAGGAACATGAGGCCCAACAGCAGCGTCCATCGTTTCATGGGACTTCTTTCAGGGTGAGAAGCTTGGCACCAAAGCGCTCAGAGCCTTCCGCGTTTTTGTTGTGCACCAGAAAATTGATCAGGGCTGCACGCCCACCCAGTTCATTCAGCGTGAAAGTGAAAGGGTTGGTGGCCGTGGGTTCGGACATGGTCAGACGGTCGATGACGCGGGGACTGGAAGCGACCATCACCAGCAGGTGATTGGTGCCGGGAGGGCCGGCAGCTTCGAGTTTCCAGTCGGGGCGTGGCAACCTGCGGGTTTGACCTGCCTGGATGCGGTTGTCCTTGTCCAGGCCGTTGGGGTACAGCATGTAAAAACTTTTTCTGTCACTGCCCAGCAAGACAAGGTAAATGAAGCCGTCATGGCTGGACTTGATGCTCATGTCCAGCGCATCCTTGCCGATTTTCAGCACCGATTGGCTGAGCTTGACGTCCAGCACCAAGCGGGGATCGCGTTGCTGCTCAATGTCCGTCAAGGTGGCCAGCGAGGCCAAATGGGCTTCGGGCGCTGCTGGGGCTGGCGCTGTCGCAGGTGGCGCCACAACCGCAGCAACGGATGGCGGGCGTGCTGGCGTGCTGACCTGGGCTGGCGATGAATGGGACGGTGGCGTGGGCCGTTGTGCTGTGGGCAGGGGCGCTGCCGTGTGTGCGGTGGATGGCTCGGTTGGACGAACGACAGGCGCAGGCGCAGTTGCTGCTGGTGACGGGGCTGCAGGTGACGGGGCTGCAGTCGGGGAAGGCAGAGGGGCCACAGCCACCGTTGTCGATGAAGGCGGCACCGCGGTCGGACGGCTCGGCTGCGCAGAAGCAGTCGGTCGGTTGGCGGGACTGTCTGGTGCCGTCACTGCAACCGCCGGCATCGACATGGGCGATGCGCCCACCAATGGCATGGGCCGCTGGGTGGCCACGGGGATCAGGTTCCGATTGCCCGATACCGACACGTGGTGTGGGGCCAGATCCTTCAAGCCCTGGAGTCGCGTGTCCACAAAATCCTGGGCGCACTGTTGTATTTCCGCCAAGGAAACCGCGCCCGACCCATCCACGTCCACCGCCTTGCCCAGCAAACAATCGCGCACGCCTTGGGTGGCCAATCCACCTTTGCCCGGTTCATCAAAACTCACTTCGTCAGGCCGAGAAGAGGTGATTTGCACCACGTTCTCTTGCAAGGCGCCCAATCGCGTGGTTTCGTTGAGCAAGCTGCGCGTTCTCATGTTGGAGGGCTGGCGACAGGCATCGGCGGCCGTGTTCGACTTGAGGGTGAACTTCGGCCTGAACTCGACGCCGCCCATTGAACGGCTGGCCACTTTGCCGGAAGCCACACCACCGGAATGACATGCATCGATCATGGTGATGACCTTGTCAGCGTCGGCAGTGACCTTCTGTGTGGCGCGCGCCAACTCTTCGTTGGTGATGGTCTGTCCGTCGTAGGTCAGTAAACCTTCAACGCAACCGTTGACAGTCGGGTCCCAGTAACGTGTGCCATGGCCAGAAAAATAAATGAAGCTGCGACCCCCGTCACGGGTTCTTTCCCCCAGCTGCTTGATTTCAAGCAGGATATTTTCTTTGGTGGCTTCGCGGTCGCGAACAGTCCGGATGTGTTGGTTTGCAATGCCCATGGCCACGGCAATGCGTTTGGCGCTTTCTACATCGTGCGGCACGCCTTCCAGGGTCGATGCCCCAACGCTGGCATCGTATTGGCCCAGCGCAATGACCAAGGCAGACCGCGCTGCCGGCGTTTGTGCCTGTGCGCCCCAAGCCGCCAGGAGGGCGTACGTCAGGAGGAATGGGACATATTTTTTCATGTCAGGAAGCGGTATGAAGGCCTCGGGTTCAGGAGCCCGTGAAAGCCTTGAGTCCCGAATAAAGAGCCGCCGCAGCCGAGACCAACGGGGCTGTGGCGGTGATCAGGCCTTGCACCTGATTGGAGATTTCGGTGATCTTGAATTGACCTTTTGCGTCTCTGGCCATCAGGATTCGCAGACTGATTTGCTTGTACCGCTGCCTTTTCAAGCGTGTGACCAAGAGGTGTGTCAGATAACCCGTGAAAAATGACAGCCCAATGGCCGCGGTGTATTCCAGCGTTTCACGCCAGTCCCTGTGGTTGGAAGGCAGAAGGGAAACGCCATCGATGTGTGAAGTGATGGCCAGCATCAAGCCAACAGACAACACTGAAACCACACACGCGCTCAAAAAATGGGTGATGCCGCCATAAGGATTGCGGCGTGCGCAGTAGTAGCCGGTGACGGCAGGCCATGTGATGGTCAATAGCCGCAAGAACAAAGGCGGTGCGTCATAGATGAACAACAAAATCCAGTGGCAAAGGCCGATGGAAGCGATGGTCAAAACCATGATTCCGATCCAATGCCGCCAGGACGGCTTGGGCGACATGGAACTTTCTTGGAATTCCGTGTCTGCAGAGGTTTGCATCGATGCTGCATAAGTCTGCGCAGCCGCCTGAAGGCTTGGGGTTTTCAGTTGCGTCAGCGTCTGTGCTTGTTGTGCCAACAATTCCTTGAGTTGCACCACCTCATCGCTGAGTGATTGAATGCGCAGGGCCAGGGGCTTGATCAGGGCCAGATCCCGGGTGCATTGGCTGCAGACCGAGGCTTCCCCGGGGATGTCACTGCAGCAATACGGGCAGTTGAATCGGACGAGGCTCACTTGGCGCTCAGCTGAATGACCGTGTGTCCCTCGCGCCCCTCTGAATCCCTGACAGAGATCCGAATGGGGTGGGTGCCAACCGGGACGCTGGCTTGGAGCAACTCCAATTGGTTGCCGTTCAGGCCACTTCTGAATCGATCGGTCAAGTCAATCGGCGGTTGTTTGAGGTATTCAAATTTGATCGAAGAGACGTCTATTTTGGCGCCGCCGCGAGGCTCAAACAAAATCTTGAAAACAAAGGATTTCCCGATAACTTCATGGGGTGATTTCAAGGATATGCCGGGCCCACGGGTGATGGCACGCGTGCTGGGTATTTGCAGGTTGGGTGCCTGCGCCTCAGCTTCAGTGATCAATTTCACCTGCGCGGAGGCATTCATGGGCGAAACGCTCCAACTCAGGGCCAGCAAGGTGATGGAGAGAAATGTGCGCATGTCGAAAGATTCCCGATCAGTTCAGTTGGACATATGGATCCAGTGTAACAATAGATATAAAAATTATTTCTAATTTCAACATGCGTGACGCCATGAATGGAATCCAGACCCCAAGCTGCAGGATGAAGATGCCGACGATTTCCCGCGTTCATTCAATTTTGGATTCAAACCCCTTGGCCATGCGCTTGAAACGATGGGCGTGGGTGCTGTTGGGCTTGATCGCCTTGTGCGCGCCCCACGCGATGGCGCAGCCAGTCAAGGGCGTTGTTTACCGGGACTTTCTGCCGATGGGTTCGGGGTCCAGCCTGGCTTTGCCAGAGGGTGCATGGAGTGTGACCTTCAACAGTGCGCTTGAGCATGGCGGGACCAATTGGGAGGTGTACACGCTGGTGAGCCAGCAGTTGGACGCCAAAGTTCCTTTTCTGGTGGTTCGCCAAACCGTCGCTGTGGGCAGATGGGGCAATACAAACTGTCTTTCAACCGTTCCAAGCCAATTCCTGGTCAATGAGCATGGGACGCTCAACAACCAATTGTTGAACAAATGCTCCAGGGCCTTTGCCTTCAACTTTGACAATTGGCGAACATTGAATTGGGCAAATCCCAGTTCGACAAAATGGTGGTCTGGTGCATTGGAAGGTTTGCCAGAGAAACTCGCAACGGCAAGGCAAGGCATTTTGCAAGTGGAGATGACCGTTCAACAATTCAATGGAAAAATGTTGCGTGTGGATGCATTTGTATTGCCGCCGAAAGGGGTGGGGGCCGGCAAATTCCGGGATGATTTTTTGGCGGACCGAAAAATCCCTGAACATCAAATGTTGTCGAGCTGGACTTCGATTTACATCGAGTCCATGCAACAAAGCTTTTTCAACAAGAGGCCGCAACCCATCATGGCGCTGGCCTACCCGACCGATGCGGTGGCGACTGCTGCCCCCGTACAGGCCGGGACTGCGGTGCCGCCCACCCCATCGCCGCAACTCAACCCCTCGACGCCTTCCTCCACGGTCGTTTCCGCACCGTCATCGAACCGGCCCGAGTTGGCCCCACCGAAACCGATTCCGGCCCCTGCCTCGGCGGCCTTGCCAGGGCCTGCAGACAACACCGCCCAGCTCAGGCTGGAGCAAGAGCGCCGTGCCATCGAAGAAGACAAACGGAAGATGGCCCAACAGATGGAGCTCATGACCCAAATGTTGGCCAGGCTGCAGCAAGAAAATGCCATGGCGACAGCCGCAGCTGCCAAGGTCAGGGAGGCTGTTGCGGCGTCTGAAGCGTCCGCCAAGCCCTCGCCGCCAGTGACCTATGCCAACCGCAAAGCGCTGGTGATTGGCAATGACCTCTATGCCCATGTCCCCAAGCTCAACAACGCGGGTGCCGATGCCGAGGCCATGGCCAAATCCCTGGAGTCAGTGGGTTACAAGGTGTCCAAGCATTTGAATCTGGACGAAAAACGATTCAAGCAAGCCCTTCGGGATTTTCGTCAAAACCTCAATGGTGGTGATGAGGTCCTGTTTTTCTTTGCCGGCCACGGCGTGCAGCTGGGAAATGCCAATTACCTTTTGCCCACCGACGTGAAAGGCGATCATGAAGATCAGGTCAAGGACGATGCCATCCTTTTGCAAAAGGTCCTCGATGACATGGAAGAGAAGAAAACCAAGTTTGCATTGGCGGTGATTGATGCATGCCGTGACAACCCCTTCAAGGGCAAGGGGCGTGCCATCGGTGGCCGTGGCCTTGCTCCGACATCGGCCGCGACCGGTCAGATGATCATGTTTTCTGCGGGATCCGGTCAGCAAGCACTGGACCGTTTGGGCGACAACGACAAAGACAAGAACGGCCTATTCACGCGTATTTTCATCAAGGAAATGACCAAGCCGGGTCTTTCCGTAGACCGTATTTTGCGCAATGTTCGCACCGAAGTGGTTCGCCTGGCACGCTCGGTCGGTCATGAGCAGACGCCCGCCCTGTATGACCAAGCCATTGGCGAGTTTTTCTTCAAGCAGTGACCGGGTAGACTGAGCACAGCCCCCCGATTGGGCCTCGGGGGGCATGGATTTGCGGGGGCTCAGAGGCCAATCAAACTCATGCAGCCAGGCGTGCTTCCAGCGCGGCCTTGGTGTCCAGCAGGGCTTGGGGCAGGCGGTTTTTCAGCTGCGCAAAGTGCTCGTCGTGCAGCCTGAACTCGTTTTGCCACGACGCTTTGTCAATGTGGGTGACCGATTGGAACTGATCGGCACTGAATTCGATGCCATGCCAATTGATTTCGGCGTAAGCAGGGGCCACGCCGAACATGGTTTGTTCACCCTGGGCCTTGCCTTCAAGGCGGTCGATCATCCACTTGAGCACGCGCATGTTGTCGCCGTAGCCGGGCCAGACAAAACCGCCGTCTTCGCCCTTGCGGAACCAGTTGACGCAGTACATGGCGGGCAACTTGTGGCCAGCGGCCTGAGCCTTGGCGCCGGTGTCCAGCCAGTGCTGGAAGTAGTCGCTCATGTTGTAGCCGCAAAACGGCAGCATCGCGAAGGGGTCGCGGCGCACCACGCCTTGCGCGCCAAAGGCGGCGGCGGTGGTCTCGGAGCCCATGGTGGCGGCCATGTACACGCCCTCGGTCCAGCTGCGCGCTTCGGTGACAAGCGGCACGGTGGTCGAGCGGCGGCCGCCGAACATGAAGGCGTCGATCGGCACGCCGGCGGCGTCGTCCCAGGCGGGGTCGAGTGCGGGGTTGTTGGTGGCGGCCACAGTGAAGCGGGCGTTGGGGTGGGCGGCTTTGGCGCCGGTCTCTTTGGCGATCTGGGGCGTCCAGTCCTTGCCTTGCCAGTCGATCAGGTGGTCGGGCAACTGGCCGGTGTCTTTTTCCATGCCTTCCCACCACACATCGCCGTCGTCGGTGAGGGCCACGTTGGTGAAGATCACGTCCTTGTGCAGGCTGAGCATGCAGTTGGGGTTGGTCTTCATGTTGGTGCCGGGGGCCACGCCAAAGTAGCCGGCCTCGGGGTTGATGGCGTACATCTTGCCGTCGCTGTGGGGCTTGACCCAGGCGATGTCGTCGCCGATGGTGGTGACCTTCCAGCCCTCAAAGGCCTTGGGGGGCACCAGCATCGAGAAGTTGGTCTTGCCGCAGGCGCTGGGGAAGGCGGCGGCCACGTGGTACTTCTTGCCCTCGGGGTTGGTCACACCCAGGATCAGCATGTGCTCGGCCAGCCAGCCTTGGTCGCGGCCCATGTTGGAGGCGATGCGCAGCGCAAAGCACTTCTTGCCCAGCAGCGCGTTGCCGCCGTAGCCCGAACCATAGGACCAGATCTCGCGGGTCTCGGGGTAGTGCACGATGTACTTGGTGTTGGGGTTGCAAGGCCAAGAGGTCTTGTCTTTTTCGCCAGCGGCCAGCGGCGCGCCCACGGTGTGCATGCAGGGCACGAACTCGCCATCGGTGCCCAGCACGTCATAAACGGCCTTGCCCATGCGGGTCATGATTTTCTGGTTGACCACCACATAGGCGCTGTCGCTCAGCTCGATGCCGATGTGGCTGATGTGCGAGCCCAACGGGCCCATCGAGAAGGGCACCACATACATCGTGCGGCCGGCCATACACCCGTCAAACAGCGGGTTCAGGGTGGCGCGCATCTGCGCGGGGTCCATCCAGTTGTTGGTCGGGCCGGCGTCTTCTTTGTTGGCCGAGCAGATGTAGGTGCGGTCTTCCACGCGCGCCACATCCGAAGGATCGGACCAGGCCAGGTAGGAGTTGGCGCGCTTGGCGGGGTTGAGCTTCTTGAAGGTGCCGGCGGCCACCAGTTCGGCGCACAGGCGATCGTATTCCTCTGCCGAGCCGTCGCACCAATAGATGCTGGCGGGTTTGCACAGGGCGGCCATTTCGGCGACCCAGGCGATCAGTTTCGCGTTCTTGACGTAAGCAGGCGTATTCAGGGCAAGGCCCTGCATCACGGGTGAGTTCATGACTGGCTCCAAGTTTAAAAATCGTCTTTTCAAAACCCCTGTGCAGGGACTTTGAAAAAACGGTTTGGGGGCTGAGATACTGAGGGCTTTGGCCGCCTGGATTCAGCGAATGTCACGGCGATGTCACCAACGGGCCTCGATTTTAGGGAGACTGCCCAATTCGTGCCTGTCAGACGGGTCCAAAACTGCTTTAAATCTATGCAAAAAAAGCATGACATTATGCAAAATCTCGGAAATCAGGGGGTCATGGCGGGGCGTCGATTCTGGTTGTTGGGGGCCCTGGCCTCTGCCTTGGCGGGGCCCCTGCAGGCGCAATCACACAGTCCCGACCGCATCAAGGTCGCCGCGGCCAGCAACTTGAAGTTTGTACTTGCTGACTTGGCAGCGATCTACAGGCAGCAAACCGGCGTTCAAGTGGACATCAATTTGGGTGCGTCCGGCAATTTGGCGCGGCAGATCCTGCAGGGCTTGCCGGTGGAGCAATTCATTTCGGCAGATGAGGCCTGGGTGGCTGAGCTGGTCAAGTCGGGGCGAACGGTGGATGCGGGGCAACGCTACGCCACCGGTCAACTGGCCTTGGTGGTGCCGAAAAATTCGGCATTGCCCTTGAGCCAGGGTTTGGTCGCGGTGGTGCGCGCCTTGAAGCCGACCGACAAGTTCGCCATCGCCAACCCGGCTCTGGCGCCCTACGGGGCCGCCGCACAGGAGGCTTTGCAACGTGCGGGCGCAGGGCCGCTGGCGGTCTCGCAAAAGGTGTTGGGCGACAACATCGGGCAGGCCACCCAGTTTGTGGCCACGGGCGCAGCGCAGGCCGGCATCACGGCGCTGGCCCTGGCCACAGCCCCCGAAATCGCCAGCGCGCTGCAGGTCCTGCCCTTGCCCACGCACTGGCATTCACCCCTGCACCAGCGCATGGTGTTGTTGCAAGGGGCCAGTGCGGCGGCCACGCATTGGCACCGGTTTTTGCTCAGCCCGCCAGCCCAGGCGGTCTTTGTGCGCCACGGTTACGCCTTGCCGCAATAATCCAAGCCTGTTTTGTTGTTGCAAAGAGAAGCTGCCCACATGGATTGGTCTGCCCTTCACGTCTCGCTGACCCTGGCCGCCCTGACCACCCTGGCGCTGCTGCCGGTGGGCCTGGCGCTGGCCCGCTGGCTGGCCGTGACCGCCTGGGCGGGCAGGCCCGTGGTCGAAGCTTTGCTGCTGCTGCCCTTGCTGCTGCCGCCCACGGTGATCGGGTTTTACTTTCTGGTGGCCTTTGGTCAGGGCAGTGCCTGGGGCGCCTGGCTGGCGGCCTCGGGCGTGCGGCTGGTGTTCACCCTGGAAGGGCTGCTGCTGGTGAGCGTGTTGGTCAACCTGCCCTTCATGGTGCAACCGATTCAGCGGGCGTTTGCCGCCGTGCCACACAGTTTGCGCGAGGCGGCCTGGGTCTCGGGCCTGTCGAGTTGGCAGACCTTCTGGCGCATTGAGTTGCCGCTGGCCTGGCCCGGTTTGCTGGCCGGCATGGCGCTGACCGTGGCGCACACGCTGGGCGAGTTTGGTGTGGTGCTGATGGTGGGCGGCAACATCGAAGGCGAGACCCGTACCCTGTCGGTGTCGCTGTACGACAAGGTGCAGGGCATGGATTTGCAGTCGGCCCATGTCATGGCCTTGGCGCTGGTGGGCATATCCCTGCTGGCGCTGAGTCTGGTGTTGGCGTTTGACCGGGTGGGCCAGCGCGGCCGCGCCCTGCAGGAGCGCTGATGCCCGGCTTGCAGGTGCAGCTGCGCTCGGCCAGCCCGATCCGGCTGGAAGCCGAATTTGACTGCGGTGCGGGCGAACTGGTGGCGCTGGTCGGTCCATCCGGCAGCGGCAAAACCAGCATGTTGCGCGCCATCGCCGGGCTGTGGACGCCCGCCGATGTGCAGGGCCGCATCCAGGTCGATGGGCAGAGCTGGCTCGACACGGCCGCAGGCGTGCACCTGAGCCCGCAAGCCAGGCGCGCGGGTCTGGTGTTCCAGCATTACGCCTTGTTCCCGCACATGACGGCCCACGCCAATGTGGCTTTGGCCGCAGGACCGGGCTGGACGGGCGAAGATGTGCAAGCCTTGCTGCAGCGCCTGGGTTTGGCCGGGCTGAGCCAGCGCAGGCCCATGCAGCTTTCCGGGGGCCAGCAGCAGCGCGTGGCCCTGGCGCGGGCACTGGTGCGCGTCATGCCCAGGCCATCGTCGGCCAGCCGTGCCGCCGTGCCTGAGCCCGTGCCCGGTGTCTTGTTGCTCGACGAGCCTTTTTCTGCGGTGGACGCACCCACGCGCCAGACGCTGTACCGGGAGCTGGCGGGACTGCGCCAAAAGGTCTCCGTGCCGATGGTGCTGGTCACGCACGACCTGGCAGAAGCCCGCCGACTGGCCGACCGGGTGGTGATCGTGGACGCGGGCCAGACCCTGCAAACGGGCGAGCCCGCCCGCGTGTTTGCCAGCCCGCGCAATGCCCGAGTGGCCGAGTTGGTGGGCATTCAAAACCACTTTGAGGGGTGTTTTTTCAAGGACCAGGACGGCTGGGGGCGCTTGCGATGGACCGATGCCCCGCCATCCGGCGCCGGTGTGGATCTGGCCGTGTTCGACAAGAACAAGATCGACGACGGCACGCCCGTGACCTGGGTGCTGAACGGGGAACAGGTGGACGTGGTGGCCGATGCCGGGGCGCCCGGCGTTGCCGAGCCCGGCCAGACCCGCTTGCGCTGCCAGTTGCTGGAGGTCTTGTCGCTGGCGGAAATCAGTTTGTGCACCTTGCGGCCCCAAGACTTGCCCAGTCAAACCATCACCTTGAACCTGACCAGCCGTCAGTTGCGGCGATTGGAAGTGGGGGCAGGCGGCTGGGTGCAGCTGCTGATCGCGCCTCAGGCGCTGCACATCATGCCGGTGCGCACAAAATAAAACCCGCAAAGCGCGAGCTGTTGCGGGTGGGGCTAGGAGGGGGCGCCAGGCAGGCGCACCCGAAATCGACAGGGCCTCAGGCCATGGCCACGGCGATGAAGGCCAGCAGGAAAATCAGCAAGGCACCAGCGGCCGGAATGACCACAGGGATGTGCTTGACCACGTTTTCCACGGGATCGTCGGATGTGTGTGTGTCGTTGTGGGCGGACATGATGGACCTCAAAACAAGAATGGGCGTATTGTAGCCAAGCCAGGCTGGCGGCCCGCTGACAACCGGACTCACATCAGGGCATAGGTGGTGCTGGCCCGGAAAACGCTCTTGCCGTCGTCGGCTCCGGCCAGGTCGATCTCGCCAAAGGCCATGGCCTTGCCTGCCCGCAACACCCGCGCGGTGACCAGCGCGTCCTGCCCGGACAGGGGCTTCATGAAGGTGCTGGACAGTTGCACCGTGCTGCAAGGGCGGAATTGGCCAAAGTGCTGGATCAGCGCCAGCACCATGGCCGTGTCGGCCGCCGCCATCATGGCCTGGCCACACAGCATGCCGCCCACCCGCGAGAGTTGCTCGCTTTGCGGCAGGCGCAGCGTCACGCTGTCCGCCTCGGTGCGCTCGACTTTCAGGTTCAAGGCCTGCACCCAGGGGGCAAACAGGTCGGTCAGGGCTTGCTGCAGGGTGTCGCTTGGGGTGTTCATGCGCGCAGTTTATACAGATCGGCTTCCACCCTGGCTGCAAAGCCAATGGGCTGTCCTGGCTGGGCCATGAGGCCTTTTATACTGGCCACATCCACATACTGCGATCACCGCGAGCTCAACCACCATGGCTTCATCGATTCTTGTCCTAGGCGCAGGCATGGTCGGCACCTGCACGGCCTTGCATTTGCAAGCGCGCGGCTGGGATGTGGGGCTGGTGGACCGACGCGCACCCGGTCAGGAAACTTCATGGGGCAACGCGGGCCTGATCCAGCGTGAAGCGGTGGAACCCTATGCCTTCCCGCGCGACCTCGGCATGTGGACGAATGTGTTGGCGGGCCAAGGTGCCCAAATCCATTGGCATGCGCGTGGCCTGTGGCAGATGGCCGGGGCTTTGCGCCGTTACTTCCACCACTCGCAGCCCCAACGGCATGCCCGGGCCGCCGAGGCCTACAGCCAGCTGATTGCACAGGCCAGCGATGAACACGATGGGCTGATGACGGCGTCGGGGGCCCAAGACCTGGTCAAGCGAGAGGGTTTCCGTTTCGTGTTCCGCACCTCCCAGGCGTTCGATGAAGCGGTGCGCCGCGCCGAACGGTTGCACGGCCATTTTGGTGTGCGCTCCGAGGTCGAAAACACCCACCAGCTGGCCCAGGCCGAGCCGGCCTTGCACCTGCCGCTGGCCGGTGCGGTGCATTGGCTGGACTCTTGGGCTGTGCACGACCCGGGCGCTTTGGTGCAGCGCTATGCCGATCTGTTTGTGGCCCGTGGCGGGCGCTTGTTGAGCGGTGATGCCGCCAGCTTGCGGCCGCAAGGTGCAGGCTGGTCGGTGCAGACCACCGGGGGGCGTGTGGATGCTGAACAGGCGGTGCTGGCCCTCGGGCCCTGGGCCGACCGGTTCATCCGCACCTTGGGTTACCGTTTTCCCTTGTTCATCAAACGGGGCTACCACCAGCATCACCGCGCGCCAGTGCCGCTGCGCCAGCCGGTGCTCGATGCCGAAAGCGGCTATGTGCTGGCGCCGATGCAGCAAGGCCTGCGCCTGACCACAGGCGCCGAATTTGCACCCCTTGATGCGCCAGCCACCCCTGTGCAACTGGCCAAGGCCCAAGCCCTGGCGCGTGAACTGCTGGACCTGGGCGAGCCGAGCCCTGAGCCGCCTTGGCTGGGCGCACGACCCTGTACCGCCGACATGCTGCCCGTGATGGGCCCGGCACCGCACCACCAAGGCCTGTGGTTCAACTTCGGGCATGCCCACCAGGGCTTCACCATGGGACCGGTGGCCGGTCGACTGTTGGCCGAGATGGTGCAGGGGGGCCGCACCTGGATCGACCCGGCGCCCTATTGGCCATCGCGTTTTGTCTGAAGTGTGCTCACCCTGGCGGACAGGCCAGGTGGTGTGCGCTCAAAGCACCCGGTAAAAACTCAGAAAGACCCCATCGGGCGCACGCCGCCCGGTGCCGATGAACTGGCTTTCGCTCAGCCAGGCCCATGCCGGCGACGTGGCTTCGAGCTTGGGCTGACAGCGGAAGTAAATCTCGTCGGGGTTGACCGGTTGGCCGTTCATGATGCGCTGCGAGTTTTCGAGCGAGGCCACCCGCAAGGCGGTGTTCTGCACGAACACCCGGCTGCCATCGTCCAGCTCGATCACATAGCGCGCATCCAGGTGGGCTTGCGTGCCGCCGTCCAGAATCAATTGAAAGTCGGCACCCCCGGCCAGCACTTTGCCCTTGACCCGCGGGCCGGTCACGGTGCCGCCCGTGATCGGGATCATGCGGCGCAAGCCGGCGGGTGTGTGACCGACTTCAACGGGCGCGGCGATGGTCACGGCCAGGTCGCACAGGTGTTCGAGCGTGGGGGGCGGCAGCGTCATGTTGGTGATTTCAGACAAGGTGAATGCGCCCTTGCAGGCGAGGCGAGTGTGACAGGTTTTCAGTTGAGCGGCGACTTGGGGGTGCCCATCCAGGCCGTCAGTGACGAGCGCATCGCCTCTTCCACCGACATGTCCAGCACCTGCACCCATTCGCGTGGCACGAACACGGTGTAGCCGCCAATCATGTAACCCATGGGCAGGTAGACCGCCACGTGCTGGCGGGTCTGTGCATCCAGCGGCAGGTCGCACAGGTTCTGGCGTGTCACCAGCCCGATGATGGACAGGTCGCTGTCCGGCTTTTTCAGCAACACCACCTGTTGCGCGCCCTGCTCGTTGGGCGAAAAGTAATCGGCAAAACTCTTGAGCGAGGCGTAAATGCTTTTGACCAGCGGCAAGTTGGTGAAGGGCAACTCCACCCAGCCGATGACCCGCTTCATGAAAGGCTGCGACACCAGAAAGCCCAACACCAGGATCAGCGCTGTGCCCAGCAAAATGCCCAGGCCAGGCAGGTAGAAGTCGCCCGTGACCGGGCGCAGCATGCGCATGGCCGAACCTTCGACCCATGTGACAAACAGGTAGAGCACGTAAACCGTCAGCCCGACCGGCAAAAAAGTGATCAGGCCGCGGAAAAAATAGGCGTAAAGACGTTTCATGGGGTTCATTGTGACGGCTCTCACAAGAGCCGCAAGGAACGGGGAAAACAGCGGCCGGTGCCTGCAGGGCCCGCAGTGCTCTGGCTCGCGCTTTTATACTGGGCTGCGTGACCCGGCGCACGCCCACTGCTCTTCAGACCTGACCCATGCTCTCCACCCAAGACAAGACCCGCATCGACGACACCCGCATCGCTTCGGTGCGCCCCCTCATGACGCCCGCGCTGCTCGAAGAGCGTTGGCCTGCATCGCCCGCGCACCTGGCGCTGGTCGAGCGTTCCCGGCAGGACATCTCGGACGTGCTGCAAGGCCGGGACGACCGCCTGGTGGTGGTGGTCGGGCCTTGCTCGATCCACGACCACGACCAGGCCATCGCCTACGCCAGGCTGCTCAAGGCCGAAGCCGACCGGCACGCGCAGGATCTGCAGATCGTGATGCGCGTGTACTTTGAAAAACCGCGCACCACCGTGGGCTGGAAGGGCTACATCAACGACCCGCACCTGGACGGCAGCTTCGCCATGAACCAAGGCCTGGAGATGGCGCGCAAGTTGTTGCTCAACATCCTCGACCTGGGCCTGCCGGTGGCGACCGAGTTTCTGGACCTGCTCAGTCCGCAGTACATCAGCGACCTGGTCACCTGGGGCGCGATCGGTGCACGCACCACCGAGAGCCAAAGCCACCGCCAGTTGGCCAGCGGCCTGTCTTGCCCGGTGGGTTTCAAGAACGGCACCGACGGCGGCGTCAAGGTGGCGGCCGATGCGGTGGTGGCGGCCAAAGCCGCGCACGCTTTCATGGGCATGACCAAGATGGGCCAGGCCGCGATCTTTGAGACGCGTGGCAACCAGGACGTGCACATCATCCTGCGCGGCGGCAAAGCGCCCAACTATTCGGCCGCCGATGTGGACGCCGCGTGCAAGGCGCTGGAGGCTTCGGGCATTGCGCCACAAGTCATGGTGGATGTGTCGCACGCCAACAGCAGCAAGCAGCACGCCAGGCAAATCGAAGTCGCCCACGACGTGGCCACGCAGGTCGCGGCCGGTGACCGCCGCATCATGGGCCTGATGATCGAAAGCCACCTGAACGAAGGGCGCCAAGACCTGAAAGAAGGCCAGCCGCTGGCGCACGGCGTGTCGATCACCGACGCCTGCATCAGCATGGCGCAGACCGTGCCGGTGCTCGACGCGTTGGCGCAGGCGGTTCAAAAAAGACGGCGTGTTGGCCAAGGCTGAGGCGGTCACCCGGTCTCGGATCGGCCTCAAGGCTCGTGCTGCGCCAGGTACATGCCGCCTGTTTCGCCCGGTCTGAACAGCGGCGAGGTGCGGCTGCTTTCCAGGTCGGTGCCGATGCGCAAGGCCTGAGCCAGACCGCCGAGTTCCAGCGCCAGTTGAGCCAGCACATCGTCCAGCGACAGCAAGCCCATCAGGCGACCGTTGGCTTCGGTGATGAAGATGCGGCGCACCCCGTGCTGGTTCATGGCCTGGACGGCTTCGTGCAGCGTGGCCGTGCCCGGCACCCGGACCAAATGCGTGGTGCTGAATGCGCCGATGTTTTGCTCCTGGGGTGAGCGGTCTTGCGCCAGCAGGTGGATGACCAGATCGCGGTCGGTCACCACGCCCACCACGCGCGTCGGGTCTTCGGGATCGGTCAGGGCCAGTGCGCCCACATGGTGCGTGCGCATCATTTCGGCGGCTCGGCGCACAGAGGCCTCGGCGCTCAGGGTGAGGATCTCGCGCTGGCAAAGTTGGGACAGGTCCATGGAAAACGCTCCTGAAAATGACAACAGCCCACCTTATTCGGGTGGGCTGGGCGTTTCAGTGCGTTGCGGCACGCGGCCTGTGGAGATCAGCCGGCCAGCCCCACAAACACGTTCTGCACGTCGTCGTTGTTGTCGATGGCGCCCAAAAATGCCTCCACCTCTTCCAGCTGCTCGGCGCTCAGCTGGGTCGGGTCGACCGGATTTTTGGGTTTGTAGCCCAGTTTGGCCGACACCACGGTGAAACCGAAGTTGGGCAGCGCGCGGCTGACCAGGTCGAGGTCGGTGGCCTCGGTGATGAACACCGTCACGCCGTCTTCATCGGCGGGTTCGAAGTCCTGTGCGCCGGCTTCGATCGCAGCCAGTTCGGGGTCGGCGCCTGTCTGGGCGGGCTCGGCCTCGATCATGCCCACATGGTCAAAGTCCCAGGACACCGAGCCCGAAGTGCCTTGCTGGCCCTTGCGGAACAGCACCCGCATTTCAGAGGCGCTGCGGTTCACGTTGTCGGTCAGCACCTCGATCATCACCGGCACCTGATGGGGTGCAAAGCCTTCGTAGATCACGCGGTCAAAGCTCACGGCGTCTCCCAGCAGGCCTGCCCCCTTCTTGATGGCGCGCTCCAGCGTGTCTTTGGGCATCGAGACCTTGCGGGCCTGCTCCACCACCAGGCGCAGGCGGGCGTTGGCGGCCGGATCGGCCCCGTTGCGGGCGGCGATCATGATGTCCTTGGCCAAACGGCCAAACAATTTCCCTCGGGCATCTGCTGCCTGTGCCTTGCCTTTTGCTTTCCACTGCGCGCCCATGGGGTTTTCCTTGTGTTGGGAGATCAAAGCGGGGAGTTTAAGCGCAGGGCCTGGGCCGCTGGTGGCGGCCGGTGCGTCTCAAAGGGCACAGGCCCTGCGATGGGGCAGGGCAATAATCACCGCACAGCCCATGAACCATCCCGCACTGCCCCTGTTTCCCGGTTTTGCGCACCACCAAATCGAGGTGTCTGCCGGCCTGCACATCTCGGCCATGGTGGGCGGGCAGGGCCCCGGCTTGCTGCTGCTGCACGGGCACCCCCAAACCCTGGCCATCTGGCACAAGGTCGCCCCCACCCTGGCGCAGCATTTCACCGTGGTGGCGGCCGACTTGCGCGGTTATGGGGACTCGTCCAAACCCGCAGGCGGACCGGACCACGCCGCCTATGCCAAGCGCAGCATGGCCCTGGACCAGCTGGCCCTGATGCAAAGCCTGGGCTTTGCGCGCTTTCATGTGCTGGCACACGACCGGGGCGCCCGCGTGGCGCACCGCTTGGGCATGGACTACCCGCAAGCGGTGCGGCAGATGGTTCTGCTCGACATCGCGCCCACCCTGGCCATGTACACCCAAACCACAGAGGCTTTTGCCCGCGCCTACTGGCACTGGTTCTTTTTGATCCAGCCACAACCCATGCCCGAGCGCCTGATCGAGGCGGACCCGGCGGCCTATGTCACCGAAGTCATGGGCAACCGCAGCGCTGGGCTCGCCCCTTTCGATCCGCGCGCCCTGGCCGAATACCAGCGCTGCCTGGCCCTGCCTGGCGCAGCCCATGGCCTGTGCGAAGACTACCGGGCCTCAGCAGGCATCGACCTGGTGCATGACCGGGAGGACATCGCCCAAGGGCGACGCTTGCAGATGCCGATCCAGGTGCTGTGGGGCGCGCAGGGCGTGGTGCAACGCTGCTTTGAGCCGCTGCAGGAATGGCAAAAGCTGGCCACACAGGTCACGGGCCAGGCCCTGCCCTGCGGCCACTACATCGCCGAAGAAGCGCCAAAGGCCCTGCTGGCGCAGGTGCTGCCCTTTCTGGACCCCTCTCCTGCATGAGCCAGCACAACCGCCGCGGCATCCTCACCATGACCGGGGCCATGGTGTTCTTTGTGGTCAACGATGCCTTGGTCAAATGGGTCAGCGCCGACTTGTCTACGCCACAACTGATCTTCGTGCGCGGGGTGATGACCACGGCGCTGCTGTTGGCCTTGGCTGGTTGGATGGGCCAGTTGCAGCACTGGCGCACCACGCTGACGCGTTCGGTGCCTGCCCGTGCCGTGCTCGACAGCCTGGCGTCCTTCACCTACCTCACCGCGGTGTTTCACATCCCTTTGGGCAACGCCACGGCGATCAATTTGGCGGGCCCGCTGTTTTTGACCCTGATGGCGGTGTTCTTTTTGCACGAGCGGGTCACCTTGGGCCGCTGGGCCCTGATCTTGCTGGGCTTTGCTGGCGTGCTGCTGGTGGTGCAGCCGCGCATGGGCGATTTCAATGCCTATGCCTTGCTGTGCCTGTTCGCAGCGGTGCTGCACGCGGGGCGCGATTTTCTGACGCGCCTGGTGCCCGCTCAAGTGCCATCGCTGTTGATCACCTTGTCGACGGCGATCATGGTCACCTTGTTGGCGGGTGTTTGGAGCCTTTTTGAGCCTTGGAAGCCCATGGCTGCGCAGCACCTGTGGCAACTGTTTGGCGCCTCGCTTTGCTTGGCAGCGGGTTACCACTTGCTCACGCTCAGCATGCGTTTGGGCGACATGAGTGTGATCGGGCCATTTCGCTACAGCGGCTTGTTGGTGGCCTTGGTGCTGGGCTACCTGATGTGGGGCGATGTGCCCAACCCCTTGGCTTGGTGCGGCATTGCGCTGGTGGTGGCGGCTGGACTGGGCTTGCTGCAGGCTGAGCGGCTGCGCAAACAGGCCTTGTCGGTGCTTTGATCGCCGTCTAAATTTTGCGGTGCGTTTGTGCCGTCCATGTGCCCATCGCCCACGGGGTGGGCTCCTACAGGATGCCGCCGTCGCGCACGGAGCGGGTGGATGCCCATGGGGCCATCGCCCACGGGGTGGGCGCCTGCAGCGGGGGGTCTTGGTTTTTTGTAGGAGCCCACCCCGTGGGCGATCGGTGTTGTAGGAGCCCACCCCGTGGGCGATCAGTGCGCGGCACGCGCCGAGACGGCGGCGCCTGCGCCATGGCACCGACTCAGCGGCTGGCCTTGTCGAGTGCCTGGTCGATGTCCCACAGGATGTCGTCCAGATGTTCCAACCCCACCGAGATGCGCACCATGTCGGGCGGCACGCCGGCGGCCAGTTGCTGGGCCTCGTCGAGCTGGCGGTGCGTGGTGCTGGCCGGGTGGCTGATCAGGGTGCGGGTGTCGCCGATGTTGACCAGGTGGCTCATGAACTGGGCCGACTCGATGAAGGTCGCGCCCTGGGCCAGCCCGCCTTTCACACCGAAGGACAGCAGGCCCGAGGCACCGCGCATCTGGCGCTGCATCAGGGCGTGCTGCGGGTGTTCGGGCAAGCCGGGGTAGTTGACCCAGGCCACGCGCGGGTCGGCCTGCAAAAATTTGGCCACGCCCAGGGCGTTGTCACAGTGCTTGGCCATGCGCAGCGGCAGGGTCTCGACGCCTTGCAGGATCTGCCAGGCGCTCATGGGGCTGAGCGACGCGCCGAACACGCGCAGGCTTTCCATGCGGCAACGCATGGTGAAGCCGAAGTCGCCAAAGGTCTCGTAAAACTTCACCCCGTGGTAGCCCTGGGAAGGCTCGGTCATGCCGGGGAATTTGCCGTTGTCCCATGGGAATTTGCCACCCTCGACCACCACGCCGCCCAGCGTGGTGCCGTGCCCCGCCAAATACTTGGTGGCCGAGTGCACCACGATGTCGGCGCCCAGCGCGAGCGGTTGGCACAGCAGCGGGCTGGGCACGGTGTTGTCAATGATCAGCGGCACCCCGTGGGCATGGGCCACCTCGGCCACGGCGGCGATGTCCAGCACCACCATGCTCGGGTTGCCCAGGCTCTCGGCATACACCGCGCGTGTGTTGGGGCGCATGGCGGCGGCAAAGGCCTCGGGTTGGGTCGCATCCACAAAGCTCGTCTCGATGCCGAATTTGGCCAGGCTCACGGCCAGCATCGTGACCGAGCCACCGTACAAGGCCCCGGCCGCCACCACATGGTCGCCCGACTGCAAGATGGTCATCAGTGCCATGGTCTCGGCCGCCATGCCCGAGGCACTGGCCACCGCCGCGCGTCCGCCTTCGAGCGCGGCCACACGCTCTTCGAGCACCGCCACCGTGGGGTTGCTCAAGCGCGAATACACATTGCCAAAGGTCTGCAGGTTGAACAAGGAGGCCGCGTGTTCGGCGCTGTCAAACACAAAGCTGCTGGTCTGGTAGATCGGCAGGGCGCGCGCACCCGTGGCCGCATCGGGGATCTGCCCCGCGTGGATGGCCAGGGTCTCGGGATGGAATTGGCGATCGGTCATGGTGTGTGGGAGAAAAAAAGTCGGTTCAAAAATGGCAAAACAACATGTTGGCCATGGGGCGTGACCCGTGCCTGTGTTTGTAGGCGCCCACCCCCGTGGGCGATGGCTGTTCTCACACCATCCGCCGCGCCGAGATGATGCCAGTGTTCACGCCCACCCAGTTCAGACCGCCAAACAGCCGGGCGTGCTCGATCTTGACGCAGCGGTTCGTCACCGAATCCATGCCGGCTTGCCGGGCCAGCGCATCGGCTTCGGGGTTGGCCACGCCCAGCTGCTGCCACAGGCAGCGCGCGCCAAGTTGCACCGCCTGCTGCGCGATCGGCAGCACGTCCTCGCTGCGGCGAAACACATCGACCATGTCCACTTTGAAAGGGATGTCGTTCAGGCTGGCGTAACAGGTTTCGCCCAGCACCTGGCCACCCGCATAACGCAGGTTGACCGGTACGATGCGGTAACCGTGCGACTGCATGTACTTGGCTGCGAAATAACTCGGCCGGTGCCACTCGGCCGACAGGCCCACCACGGCGAGGGTGTGGCACGTTTTGAGGATGCGCCGCAGCGCGTGCAAATCGTTGTGCATGAAAGTCCTTGTGTCTCTTCAATACTGCGCCAAGCCACTGCGCTTCATCTGGTGCGAGGCCCAGGTGGCGCACAGCGACAGCACGCCGCACACGGCCATCACGCCCAGGTAGTGGCCGCTGTGGTCAAAGGCGGCCCCGGCCAGCACCGGCCCCAGCAGGTTGCCCACAGCCGCGCCGCTGTAGAGCGTGCCCACCACACTGGCCACCGATTTGCCACCAAAATAATCCATGCAGATGGCCGGCAGGATCGACACGATGCTGCCATAACTCAGGCCAAACCACAGCGCAAACACCAGCAACAGTCCCTGCCCGCCCGCTGCGCCCCACAGCACATAAGACGCGCCCATGGACAGCTGCATGAGCACCAGCGTCTGCGCCCGGCCCAAGCGGTCGGCCAGCAGGCCAATGGCAAAGCGCCCCACCAGACTGCCCACGCCAATCAGCCCCACCAAGCCCACGGCAAAGGCTTCGCCCAGGCCCAGATCGCGCGCCGAGGCCGATACGTGGGCAAAGGGGATGAACATCACGGGCGAGGCCAACACCGTGGCCAGGTAGAGCCAGCGGAAAGTGGGGCTGCGCAAGGTTTCGCGCAAGCTCAGGCCGCTGGCCAAGCCGCCTGTACCGGTGGAGGGCGCCGCAGGCGCGCGACGCAGCAAGCCCGCCGCCAACAGCCCCAGCACCAACACCCCCAAAGCCAGCAGCTGCATGGCTTCGCGCCAGGGCATGGCGCCGATCGCCATGGCCACCAGCACCGGCACGAGCAAGGTGCCCGCGCCCACGCCCGAGCTGGCAATGCCCCCGGCCAGCCCGCGCCGGGTGGTGAACCAGGGCTGCACACTGGCGATCGAGGGTGTGTAGACCAGCGCAATGCCCAGGCCGACCAGCAAACCGTAGCTGATGTAGACCGCCATCAAGGACGATGCCCAACTGGTGGCCAGCAGGCCCAAGGCCATGAGGCCCATGCCCGCCGAGCAGACGATGCGCGGGCCAAAGCGGTCGGCCAGCATGCCGCCGCCCGCGCCCATCACAAAGTAGACAAAGCCCGACAGGCCAAAAATCCAGGACACATCGGCCCGCTGCGCCGAGAACTCGGACGCGAAGGATTCAAAAAACGCAGCGAAGGAATACGACACCCCGAAGATCAGCGCCAGGCACACAAAGGTGGCCCAAACCACCACCCAGGCATAGGGTGTTTCTTTCATGCAAGCTCCTTGGCTGTGATCCTGAGCCATTGTGCCTTGGCCCTGTGGCGGCATCCGTTTGGCGAGCCGGCCTGTGTCACACTGGCGATCATGGACCCTTCTCTCGAACAAGCCCGCCAGGCCTTTCTGGATGGCGTTGAACAGTTTGAACGCCGCGACTTCGAGGCGGCCGTGGCGCTCTTTGAACAAGCCTTGCAGCTGGCACCGGGCAGACCATCGGTGCTGATGAACCTGGGGGCCAGCTGCGTGCAACTGGGCCGCTTTGAACAAGCCGATGTTCACCTGCGACAGGCCCTGGCCGCTGACAACTCGCAAACCGATGCCTGGGTGGCCTGGGGGGTGACGCAGATGGCCCTGGGCGACTGGGCGCAAGCCTTGCATGCCCATGAGCAAGCGCGGGCCTTGGGGGCAGAGGGGGCCGATTTTTGTTTGCGCTGGGGCCAATGTCTGGCCCACGCAGGCCGTTTGCCCGAGGCTGTGCAGGCGTTTGACCAAGCGCTGGTCCACGCGCCCAACCTGGCCGAGGCCTGCAGCCAGCGGGCCCATGCGCTGCGCGACATGGGCCAGACCGCCGCCGCCATTGCAGGCTATGAACGCGCTTTGCAATTGGGGGCCGACCCCGAGCTGCACCACTATTACCTCGCTGCCCTGCGCCCTGACCGCCCGCTGGTGAACGCGCCTGCGGCTTATGTTCAGACGCTGTTTGACCAGTATGCCGACGACTTCGAGGCGCATCTGGTTGGGCAACTGGGTTACCAGGGGCACCGTGTGTTGCTGCAGCACCTGCCCACCGAGCCCGGCGCCCGTTTCGAACGCGTATGGGACCTGGGCTGCGGCACCGGATTGTGCGGCACGCTGATCCGCCCCCATGCCGACCATTTGACCGGTGTCGATCTCTCACCGGCCATGGTGGCCAAGTCGCGTGGCCTGGGCGTCTATGACCGCCTGCATGCCCAGGAACTGGTGGACTTCCTCAAGCAGACCACCGAGCTGGCCGACCTGGTGCTGGCCGCCGACGTGTTCATTTATGTGGGCCAGCTGGAGGCGGTGTTCGAAGCCTTGAGTCCCCGTGTGCGCTCGGGTGGCTGGCTGGCGTTCACCATCGAAGAGGCGGACCCCGATTTTGAGGTGCAGCTGCACAGTTCCTTGCGTTACGCGCATGCCCTGACGTATTTGGAAAAGCTGGCCGCTTTGCATGGCTGGCATGGGTCGCGGGTCCACCGCGCGCCCTTGCGCTTGGACCAGGCCCAGCCCCTCATGGGCGCTTATGTTTATCTGCAAAAGACCTGACGATCACTGCGCCCATCCCGCCGCGCTGGGCGAGGGCATGGCCATAATGGCCCCAACCCGCGCCATTGCCCTGCCAGGAGGACCCCGCTCATGAACGCTCAGGAACGCGACCAACTTCAGCAATTCTTGGCCACCTTGCGCCAGCAGCGCGCCCAGGCCAAAGACCCGGTGGCCGATGCCCTCATCCGCGATGCGGTCTCGGCCCAACCCGACGCCACCTACCTGCTGGTGCAACGGGCCATGGCCCTGACCTTGGCCTTGCAGGCCTCGCAAAACCGTCTGCACCAACTGCAAGCCGCGTCTGCCCAGACCGCACCCGCAGGGGCTGCATCCGATGCCCCCAACACGGTGGCCAGCGCTGCGCCCGGCCAGGTGCAAGCGCCCACCTCCACCGGCGCTGCCAGCACGGCGCCACCCAGCCTGTGGATGCGGGGCTTGGTGGGGCAAGTGGGCGGCACCGCCTTGGGTGTGGCCGCTGGCGTGGTGGCGGGCGGCGCCCTGCTGCAAGGCCTGCAAGCCCTGTGGGGTGACGAGGCCGCATCCCCCGCCTCCTTGCTGGGCGGTGCTGCCGCAGACAAACCCTCGGCGTCCTCGGGCGACGGCGATTCGGCGCTGTGGGACCTGGGTGAAGATTGGGCCTGAGGCCTGACGGGCACCCCTCGTGCGCGCGGCCTGACCGGGTGCTTTTCTGCGGAACTTGCCCCGCTCAGCGGCGGTTGAAATATTGACGCATTTCGGCGAGGGTTTGGGACTCTTTGGGCTTGTCCGTTGCGGCCTTGGAAAGACTGCTCGGAAAAACATCCTCCGGGGTCAAGCTGTACTTTTCCATCACGGCCATGATCTGAGCGGTGCCGAGTTCGATGGCCTCTTGGCGCAAACGCGCTTGCTCCAAATCAAGGTCCATCTTTTTCAAGACTTCCAAGGACTGCGCGATTTTGAAATCGAGCTCCGCTTTTTGCTGCTCAAGCTGTTTCAGTGAAGGCATGGTGAGGGTCCCTGGGCGTGAATGGTGAAGACGCTTGCAATCTAGCAGTCGCCCTGGTGCGAGCCCACAGCAAAGATCATGAAAACACACAGAAGCTCACAAGCCAGCGGGTCAGCGTTGTGCGCTGACCGCATATGCTCACAGTTGCTCTCACTTTCACCCCATCATTTCGCGGGCCTTCAACCTCAGGCGGTTTATGGCACCTCAAGCTTCTATGATTTGGGGCATCCATGAAACGCCTGTGTTGTCTGCTGTTGTTGTTGTTTCAACTGTCCTTGCATGCAGGGCAGGACCGTTATGAAATCGACACGGCTTATTTCCACGATGAAAAGCACACACACACCCTGCAGAGCATTCAGGGCCAGGCATTCACGCCTTATCGAGGACAACTCCGACTGGGGTTCACAGAGGGCGAAACCTGGATCCGGATTCGGCTGACAGACCCCTCAGCGACCCCATCGGCAGTGCCGACCGCTCCCTTGGTCTTCAGGGTGGAGCCCTATTCGCTGGACAGCCTGGATTTTTACCAGCCAAGCGCAGGAAACTGGACGCAGCAGCGTGGGGGCGAGTTGCAATTGCAAAAGAAAAACATCTGCATTGAATTGCAGCATTGTTTTGAATTCAGTGCGTCCAATACCGGTGACCAATTTGCCTATTTGAAAGTTCAATCGACGGGTGTTCGGATTGTGCGCACCGATGTGCTGACGGCCGACAGCGCGTTCAAATCATCGATTGGCGTGATCAAAAGCGTCAATACCGCGCTGAACCTGTCCATCGCGCTCTTGATGCTGTCGATGACGTTCTTGTTTTTTGAACGATCGCGCTTGCTGCTGGTTTTTTGTGGGTTTCAAGCGACAGTGGTGTGGTCGATTTGCGCTTTCTCGGGTGCCTTGCAGCAATGGTGGGGTGTCATGGCGGCGGTTCAACCCAACACCATGACGGGCATGGCGCTGGTCATGCGCATGGCCATGACCGTCCTGTTGGCCTGGGTCGTTGTGTCTGCGTACAAGCCCAGCGCGGCTTACCACAAAGGGGTTGCCGCTGTACTGTTTGCGTGTGGCCTCAATCTCCTGCTCGTGGTGTCTGGGCATGAAACCGAGGCCGGCTTGTTGAACTATGGCCTTGGTTTTTTAAGCCCCTTCGTCCAGATTTGGGGTGCACGCACGGTCACTGCACCCATGCCGGGAAGGTGGATCTTCACCACAGGGTGGTGCTTGTTTTTGCTGTTCATTGTTTTGGGATTCCCCCACAGTGTGGGGGACCCGGACTGGCGTGACCAATACAACCTGGTGCAAAGCAGTGGTGACCTGCGGCTCAATGGGATCCCGATTGGCATCGTGGTGTTCTGGTTGGCAGCCACAGAAAAGGCCAGCCGTAATCGGAAAAAATTCCAGGAGTTGCAGGCCTTGCAGATCCAAGCGGCCGAGTCCAAAGTCCATGCGGACGGTTTGAAAGAGCGCCGGGACCTGATTGACATGCTGACCCATGAGCTGAAGACGCCCTTGAGCACGATCAAGTTTGCGATGGCATCCCTCAAAAGAACGGCCTGGGTGCAGGGGGAAACTTCAGAAAGGATTTTGCACATCAATGCCTCGGTGGAGCGCATGGATGCGATGATCGAGCATGTCGCGCTCTCTAACAAAATTGAACGCATGCAGGCCCGCGGTGCGGAAGAAAACGTCTCGGCCCTCGAACTGATGAACGTGGTGATGCAGGAGTACCGACAGCCCGAGCGCTTTGAGCTCGATATCCAGGAGGGGGTGGTTTTTCGTGCTGCCCCCCATTTTCTGGCCCTCATCATCGAGAACCTGGTGAGCAATGCGGTGAAGTATGCACAGGACGGCAAAGTCAGGATCAGCATCCAGGAAGAAGGGCAGAGCATGACCTGTTTTCGCATCAGCAACCGCGTCGCAGACGAAAACGATCCGGATGAGGCGCGTTTGTTTGAGCGGTATTACCGCCACCCCGGCTTTCAGAACAGCCCGGGCATGGGCATAGGCTTGAGCCTGGTGCACTCGGCGGCGCAAAAAATGGGCGCCCAGGTGCGTTACCAGAAAATCGACCAGGACGTGGTCTTTGAAGTGAGGTTTCCCCGTTGAACCCCATGCACCCTGACCACAGAGACGCGCCCTGGCCATTGGTGCTGGCCTTGGTGGAAGACGATCGCTTGCTGCGTGAAGAAATCGAAGTGCATTTGAGGGCGCATGGTTTTGAGGTGCACGCGGCCAACAGCGCATCGGGTCTGGACGATCTCCATGCGCGCATCGCCTTTGACCTGTATCTGATCGATTTGAATTTGCCGGGTGAAAATGGCCTCAGCCTGTGCCGGCGGGTGCGCCTATCCCGACCCGAGGCCGGCATCGTGATCATGACCGCCAGGGTGGCGCTGCATGACCGCATCGCAGGCTACAAACAAGGCGGTGCCGATCTTTACCTGACCAAACCGGTGTCACCGGATGAATTGGTGTTGGTGTTGCTGAGTTTGGGGCGACGTCTGAAGCAGTCGCAAACGTCCAATGAGTGGTCGTTGAGTTTGCGCGATCGCACCCTGGTGGGACCAGACCCGGCGCTGAAGCTGCGCCTGACCAGCAAGGAAAAAACCATTTTGCTGGCCCTCGTTCAGGCCAAAGACAACACCCTGGAGTCGGGTGTCCTGTGCGATTTGTTTGCCGATGAGGACGGCGACGCCTTGATGAGCAAGCATGCCCTGGAGGAGTTGATTGCCCGATTGCGCAAAAAATTCAAAAGCGTTCAGGCCGTGGGCGATGAACCGGCCATCAAATCGGTGTGGGGCGTGGGCTACCAACTGTGTGTGCGGATCCAGTTTGTCCATTGAAGCCGGTTCAGGCGCGCGAGAAACCCAAAAACAGGAAAGCCCCCGGCGTTTTGGTATAGATTCGGTGGGTTTTCCCAAAGTTCAAAGCCATGACCGATCACCCGTCCGAATCCAGCCCCCGCCCCGCATTGCCCGACCGCCTGGCCATTGACGCCCGCAGCCCCCACCATGTGCGTGCGGTGCTGGAGCACGACATCGGCATCCGCTTCAACGGCAAGGACCGCAAGGACGTGGAGGAATACTGCATCAGCGAAGGCTGGGTGCGTGTGCCCGCTGGCAAAACGCTGGACCGCAAAGGCCAGCCTCTGCTGATCAAGCTCAAGGGCCAGGTCGAAGTGTTTTACCGCTGAGGCCCTCAGGCCCCGAGGGTGCGCTGCTGCAGAGCCTCAAAAGACAGCAATTCCCCGGCCAACGCACTGGCCATCACGGTGGGTGGGCTGGCCAGCCAGACCTGGCCCGGGCCTGAGCGGCCCGGAAAATTGCGGTTGATCGCGCTCACCGTGACCTGTCCCGGGTCGGTCGACGAACCCGGCCCGCAGTTGGCACACGCCCCGCACGAAGGCTGCAGGATGCGCACACCCAAAGCGGTGAATGTTTGGTCGTAACCCTGCGCTGCGCAGTAATCACGCACAGCGGTCGTGCCGTACTGCAAAAACACCTGCACACCTGGGGGCAGCTTCAGGCCGTGGCGCAGGCCCCAGGCCAGCACCGCGTGGTAGTGGTCGAAGTCTTCGCGCTTGCCTGCGGTGCAGGAGCCGCCATAGGCGATGTCGATCTTGACACGCTGCGGCAGGTCCGACAGCGCCAGGCCCTGACCGGGATCGCCCGGTCGGGCCACCATGGGCTGCAGGCGACCCAGATCCACCGCGATGTGGTGCGCAAAGCTGGCATCCGGGTCGCTGTGCATCCAGTCCTCGATGCGGAAGTCCACGCCCCGGCGCTCCTTCAAAAAGCGCACGGTTTCCACGTCGGGGGCCACGATGCCGGTCAGGCCGCCCAACTCGGCGCACATGTTGGTGAGCGTGGCGCGCTCGTCGGTGCTCAAGTGGCCGATGCCCTCGCCCGTGAATTCGAACACCGTGCCCACACCGTGCCCTGCACGGATCCAGGGGGTGGCCAGCAGGTGCAGCATCAGGTCCTTGGCGGTCACGCCCGGCAGCAAACGGCCCTGCAGCTCGACCCGCACGCATTCGGGCCAGCGCACACGCACCGCGCCCGTGACGAAAGCATTGGCCATGTCGGTGGTGCCCACGCCAAAGGCGACACAACCCAAAGCACCACTGTGCGGGGTGTGCGAATCGGTGCCCACCACCACCTGGCCGGGCAGGGCGTAATGCTCGGCCATCATGGCGTGCGAGATGCCGGCCGCATGGCTGCCGTCGTCCAGTGGCACTTCGGCATCGGTCAGGGTGCGGTGCATGCGCAGGCCGTGGCGTGCAGCAAAGTGGCGCTGTGCTTGGCTCATGGCGTGCATGTTGGCGATCAGGCCGCCGCGCACATGGGCCGGGCTTTCTTCGACGTAGGAGGTGTGGTCTTCAAACACCACAATTTGCTCGGGGCTTTGCAATGTGAAATCTTGCCCCAGGGCATTTTTCATCAAGGTGTCGGCCATGCCGGTGTAGTACTCGTGGATGAAGCGCCAATCGGCCCGCACGAACAGACCATCGCCGGTTTGCGGCTGATCGGGGGTGTGTGGCGCTGTCAGGCGGTGGCGCATCAGGATTTTTTCAAACAGGGTTTGCGGCGCGGCCGCCGCAGGCAGGGGTGTGCTCCCACCGCCCAGCGCCCTGGTTTCTTTTGTGGGAGCCCACCCCGTGGGCGAATGAACCCTTGCCAAAAACCGCTGCCCCCAAGGCAGCAGTCCACCCGCCGACAGGATCGAGGTCGCCAGCGCCTCGCGCCCCTGCACCAGATCGGCCAATGGGATGCTCTCACCGCGCTCGATGTGCGCCAGCAAACCGAAATCCGTGGAGGTGAACAGGCCGATGTTGTCGGCGTTTTGGCGGTAGATGCGCTCAAAGCTCTCGGCAACCACCAACTGCACGCCCGCGATTTTTTCGGCGGTGGGGCTGTGCTCGCGCGAGGAGCCCTTGCCGTAGCGGCGACCCGCCACCAGCACCTGAAAACCGGCTTGTCGCAGCGCTTGGATTGCGATGGGGTTTTGTCCCTGGCAACGCAAGCCGGTGTGGGCAAAGTTGCCCAGCCTGTCGTCGTAATGGCTGAGGATGTGCACCGGTGTGATCTCGTCGGTCGAGACATCGTCGCGCAGCGGCCCGGCCTGTTCGCGGTCCATGGCCTCCCCCGCGAGTTGACGGCTGATCAGGCCAGGGTCTTCGCTGAGGTAAAGGATCTTCCAGTCGGAGGTGTTCATGTCAGGGTGGGTGTGGGCCCGGGCAATGCGCAGGGCCATTGGAATTCTAGGGGTGATCCGTGCCATTAAACTCCTCGCACACCCCTCCCAAGGACATTGGACATGAACGCATTTCATTGGCCCGAGCGCGTGACAATCCGCGAAGTGGGCCTGCGTGATGGCTTGCAAAGCATTGCCCGCACCCTGCCCACGGCGCACAAGCTGCAGTGGATAGCGGGCGCTTACGAGGCCGGCATCCGCGAGATCGAGGTCGGCTCTTTCGTGCCGCCCAAACTGCTGCCGCAATTGGCCGATACGGCTGAGTTGGTGGCCTTTGCCAAAACCCTGCCGGGCCTGGTGGTGTCGGTGCTGGTGCCCAACCTGAAAGGGGCCGAGCGCGCCATGGACAGCGGCGCCGACTGGATGCTGCTGCCGCTGTCGGCCAGCCATGCGCACAGCCTGGCCAATCTGCGCAAAACACCCGATGAGGTGTTGGGCGAGATCGCCGCCATGGTCGAGGCACGCCGCGCTCGGGGCGCCCAGATCCGCATCGAGGTGGGCATGAGCACTGCGTTCGGCTGCACGATCCAGGGTCGGGTCGAGGTCGACGAGCTGCTGCGCCTGCTTCAGGCGGTGCTGGCGCTGGGCGTGGACCGCGTGGGCCTGGCCGACACGGTGGGTTACGCCGACCCGCGCCAGGTGGGCGAGTTGTTCAGCCGCGCACGCGAGTTGGCGGGCGACAGGCTCGGCTGCGGCCACTTTCACGACACGCGCGGCTTGGGCTTGGCCAATGTGATGGCCGCACTGCAAGCCGGCGAGACCCGTTTTGACGCGTGCCTCGCGGGCATCGGCGGCTGCCCCCATGCGCCGGGGGCCAGCGGCAATGTGGCCACCGAAGACCTGACCTATTTGTTGGCCAGCATGGGCATCGCCACCGGCATCGATTTCGATCAGCTCATGGCTTTGCGCGCCCAGGTGGCGCAGTGGCTCGCCGGCGAATGCCTGCATGGCGCGATCGCGCAGGCCGGTTTGCCCAAGACCCTGCGCACCCCGGAGGTGATGGCATGAACCAGTCCGACAAGAAACTCCCGCTCGAAGGCCTGCGCGTCGTCGAGTTCACCCACATGGTCATGGGCCCGACCTGCGGCATGGTGCTGGCCGACATGGGGGCCGAAGTCATCAAGGTCGAACCCATCGAGGGCGACCGCACGCGGCACCTGCTGGGCTCGGGCGCGGGTTTTTTCCCGATGTTCAACCGCAACAAAAAAAGCATCCAGCTCAACCTGCAACACCCCGAAGGGGCCGAGGTGGCGCGCCGCCTGTGCGCCACGGCCGATGTGGTGGCCGAGAACTTCAAGCCTGGCTCGATGGTCAAGTACGGCCTGGACTACGCCAGCCTGTCGGCCAGCAACCCCCGCTTGATTTACGCCAGCCTCAAGGGTTTTTTGCCCGGGCCGTATGACCACCGCACGGCGCTCGACGAGGTGGTGCAGATGATGGGCGGCCTGGCCTACATGACCGGGCGCCCGGGCGACCCGCTGCGCGCAGGCACCAGCGTGAACGACATCATGGGCGGCATGTTCGGCGCCATCGGCGTGCTGGGCGCGTTGATCCAGCGCGGCATCACCGGCCGTGGGCAAGAGATCCAGTCGGCGTTGTTTGAAAACAATGTCTTTTTGGTGGGTCAGCACATGCTGCAGTACGCCATCACCGGCAAAGCGGCCGAGCCCATGCCCAACCGCATTTCGGCCTGGGCGGTGTACGACGTGTTCACCGTCAAAAACGGCGAGCAAATTTTTCTGGCCGCGGTGAGCGACGCGCAGTGGGCCACCTTTTGCGACGTGCTGGGCCTGGCCGACCTCAAGGCCGACCCGCGCTACAGCGACAACAACGCCCGCGTGTCGCAGCGCGATGTGATGATGCCCGAGCTGCGCCGCCGCCTGGCGGTCTACACCGCCGCCGAGCTGACCGCGATTTTTGAGAAAGCCGGCTTGCCTTTTGCACCCATCGTCAAGCCCGAAGAGCTGTTTGACGACCCGCACCTGAACGCCACCGGCGGCCTGGCCGAGGTGCGCCTGACCGATGGCCCCAAAGCCGGCCAGACCGCCCGCGCCGCGCTTTTCCCCTTCACCATGGACGGGCAGCGTCTGGGCGTGCGCCACCAGCCGCCCCAGCAAGGTGAAAATACCCATGAATTGCTGCAAGGGCTCGGCTTGAGCCTTGCGGAAATTGAAAACTTGCGTGCGCTCAAGGCGGTGGCCTGAGCCCATCCGGTGCCTTGTTGTAAATTAACCATCCCTCTGAAAAGAAAGAGACAAAACCATGAAAGCCCACTTCACACGCCGCGCCGCCTTGGCCGCTTTGACATCGGCTGCCGCATCGGCCTTGCCAGGCATGTCCTTTGCGCAAGCGGACCGTCCCGTCAAATTCATCCTGCCCAATGCCACCGGTTCGGGTGTAGATGCCATCACACGCGCAGCAGCGCCTGCGATTGGCAAGGCTTTGGGTGCCAACGTGGTGGTAGAAAACCAGGCCGGTGCCAGTGGCGTGATTGGTTTGCAGGCCATGGCCAAGAACCCGCCCGATGGTTTCACGCTGTCGGTGGTCTCCAACAACGTGGTGATCTTCCCCAGCGTCATCAAAGGCCTGCCTTTTGAAATGCCCGGTGACTTCACGCCCATCGCGGTGTTGGGCAGCACCCCCTTGGTGTTGGTGGCGAACCCCCAAAAAGTGCCCTCCAACAACAGCCGTGAATTCATTGCCGCCCTGCGTGCCAAGCCGGACGGTTACAACTTTGGCTCTGGTGGCACGGGAACGATCTTGCACCTGGCCGCTGAGATGTTTGTGGACGAAGCCGGTGTCAAGGCGCGCCATATCCCTTACAAAGGGGTAGGCCCCATGGTCACTGACTTGTTGGGGGGTCAAATTGACTTTGCAGTTTTGGCTTTGCCCAGCGTACAACAGCACATCCGAAGTGGTGCGCTCAAGGCCGTGGGCATGTGTGGCGACAAGCGAAGCGCCGCTGTACCAGACATTCCTACTTTTGTGGAGCAGGGCTTGCCCACTTACGTGATCGATGCCTGGTTTGGTGTGCTCGGCCCCAAGGGCATGAGCGCTGCCAATGTGAAAAGGGTCAACGATGCCCTGGTGCAGGCCTTCAACGATCCGGCCGTCAAGGACACCATGGCCAAGCAAGGCAACACGATCGCCATCAGCACGCCCGAGCAAGCTCAGCGCGTCTTCCGAAGCGAAATGGAGCGCTTTGCTGCGCTGGTCAAGAAGGCGGGCATCGAGCCGCAATAAGGCCCATCGCCCATCGCTCGTGGCTTGACATTTGGCGGTCAGGCAACGACCATGGGCACATGTCCATCCAGGTATTGATTTTCGGCATCCACCTCGCGCGCAGCACGCGGGGCAAGCCCTGCGCACCGCCGCAGGGTTTTTAAACACTCCTCCTGTTTCGTTTGACCGATTTCAATTCGGGCCGCACTCACCCAGCAGCGCGGCCCTGCTTTTCACTGGAGATTTTCATGGCCGATTTGTTCGACAACCCCATGGGTTTGTGCGGTTTCGAGTTTGTCGAGTTCGCATCCCCCACGCCCAACACCCTGGAGCCGCTGTTCGAGCAGATGGGCTTTTCGCTGGTGGCCAAGCACCGATCCAAAGACGTGGTGCTCTACCGCCAGGGCGACATCAACTTCATCGTCAACCGCGAGCCCAAGAGTTTGGCCGGCTACTTTGCCGCAGAGCACGGCCCTTGCGCTTGCGCGTTGGCGTTTCGGGTGAAGGATTCGCACAGGGCTTACGAGCGTGCGCTGGAATTGGGCGCCCAACCGGTGGATGTGCCCACTGGCCCGATGGAGCTGCGCCTGCCCGCCATCAAGGGCATTGGTGGCGCGCCGCTCTATTTAATTGACCGATTTGAAGACGGCAAGAGCATCTACGACATCGACTTTGAATTCATCGAGGGTGTGGACCGGCATCCACCGGGGCATGGACTCAAGCTGATCGACCACATGACGCACAACGTCTACAAAGGCCGCATGGCGTATTGGAGTGGTTTTTACGAAAAGCTGTTCAACTTTCAAGAGATTCGCTACTTTGACATCAAGGGCGAGTACACGGGCCTGACCAGCCAAGCCATGATGGCGCCCGACGGCCTGATCCGCATCCCGCTGAACGAAGAGTCGGGCAAGACCGGGGGCCAGATCGAAGAGTTCCTGATGCAGTTCAACGGTGAAGGCATCCAGCACATCGCCCTGCTCACCGACGACATCCTCCAAAGCGTGGACGCGCTGCAAATGGCCGGCATCCCGCTCATGACCGCGCCCAACGACATTTATTACGAGATGCTCGAAGAGCGCCTGCCGGGCCATGGCGAACCCGTGGCCGAATTGCAGGCGCGCGGCATTTTGATGGACGGCTCGACTGCCAATGGCGAAAAGCGTTTGTTGCTGCAAATCTTCAGCCAAACCCTGCTGGGCCCGGTGTTTTTTGAGTTCATCCAGCGCAAGGCCGACGAGGGGTTTGGCGAGGGCAACTTCAAGGCGCTGTTTGAATCGATCGAGCGAGACCAGATCCGGCGTGGGGCGATCGATGTGGCAGAAGGCTAGGCGCCTTGAGGCGCCGCTGCGCTCTGGCGGGCCTCAACGGGCCATGTCTTCGAGCGCGTCCAGCACCAGGCCGGTGCCGATGGCGATCAGCAAGATGTCGGTGGCCACCCGCACGTAGCGGGTGCCCGCAGGCGGCGGCCCCAGGTGGATCGCGAGTGGCCTGGGCAGTTCATAAAACACCACGCCCTGTGGCAAGGGTTGCCCGATCTGCCACTTTTTGGCTTGCCCCGGAGGCACAAAACCCCGATGGTCGGGCATGTCGAAGTAGCCGCGTGCACGTTCGTGATGGTCCGGCATGAAATAAGCGCCTTTGCCAGGTTTCTGGTGGTCGGCGCGGGGCTCGGCCACCGCGCCAGAGACCAACAACAGCAGCGGCAAGACCTTGAAGACCGTTGAAAACTGAACCATGAGCTGCTCCTTGTTGCGGAACCATCCGCGCATGGGCAGCTTATGGGCGGGTGTGCGGCGCGTCTGTGAACTGCGTCGCACAAGGCGCGATCAGTCTTGGCAGCTGTGTTGAGAAGCAAGTCTATTGGGGCGAATAGACGACCATAGCGGGTGAGCTATTCGGTACGCTATTGCCCGTCCAGTTAAGCGAAGGGTTAAGCCCCACTCGTTCGCATACTCTCCACGGCTCTAACAGCGGCGTTGATCGCCTCTGGGTCGAGCGTGAGTGGGATGTGACCAACTCCCGGCAAAAGCGTGACTGGCCAGCTCTTGCCCTGCTTGCGGAAAGTACTCTCAAGCTTGTCGGTAAAGAAGGCTTCGTCACTTGTTCCTGCTATGACGGCGCACGGCTGGTTAACGGCTCTGATGTTCGCTTCGTAGTCTCGCCACGGTTGAAAGTTCGCTGCTAGCGCAAACGAGTACTCCTGAGTTAGGAACGCCTTCGCCTCTTCGTTTAATGCGAAGCTGGTGACCGGCATGTCGTTGAAGGCACGGATGCCAATGTGATTCAGCAAGGAAAGCGCAATGACACGCGGAATCCCAACATCGACCCAGCCACCGCTGCCAGGACGGTAGTTGGGCGCATCAGGGCTCAAGAATGGGGAGAGGAGCAGATAGCTCTGAAATGCGTTCTGGCGATTGCTGCCGGCAAATCGAAGGGCGAATCCACCCCCCGACGAAAACCCGAGCAGGGTGGACGGCTTCGGCAATGAGACGGCATGGGTAAACGAGCCGAGATCGTCCTCAAGTTGTCCGATATAGCGGATCGTCCCTTTGGGCACCGAGTCGCCGTGCCCACGTACGTCCAACGCGTATGCCGCGTATCCAGCTTTGGCGAACGCCTTGGCAAGAAGGTGCATGCTGTTGCTGCTCGCTGAGGAGCCGTGCACAAGAACGATGCTTCCCCTGGGTTCCTCCCGCGTCGGGATGTAGTAGCGATAGGCGAGAGACGCGCCATCCGCGGCAGAGAAATGAAGAAGCGGTGGCAAGTCCGAAAAGTCGACCGCCTTGAAGGGGTTGTTGATGCTTTCCATAGCCGGCGGGGGCTTCGGTCCGCCAACCGCAATCGCAGCCGTGATAGCTGCAATCAGAAATGTGCTTGCAACGGCAAAGGCAATCAAGACGGAAGACAGTTTCATGAGTCACAGTCCTTGGGGTCTAACGTTGAAGTTGTGGGGCGGCATAGCTGTCCCACACGAACGACCAGTTATCTGGCTTTGCTGAGGAAGCTTCCGAGCTTTTTGAAACTAAAACCCACGCCCGAGATATTGGGCTCAAGAATTAGCGCGTCGACAATTGCCGAACCTATGCCCTTCTGTGCTTCTTTTGCGATTTTGAATTCTGAGAGATCCTTCCCTGACTCAATGTCAGCGAACAGTTTTTCGATCAGCGAGACGACTTCAGAAGTGTTTGAACAAAACTTCTTTAGCGGGATGAGGATGAGCTTTAGCTCGCCATCAATTGACTCACGGTACAGACCACTTTTTCGACTGTACCCATGGTTGTTTTCCATAAAATAGGTTGGGTGCGCATTTGTAATAAGCACGGCAGGAAGGATGTCTTCGCCATGCTCATTATTTATTTGATGCCAAGAGAACACTTCGTTTTCAAAATGAGCGAGCTCCGTACCCTTTATCACCACCGCTCTATTCTTGGCTGCAACTCCAGCCATCTTGAAGAAGTTGTTATTTAGAGCTTCAGCAAGTGGCTCATGCCAGCCGTATTCCAAGAGATAGATTAGATAGTCACGGTTTTCGCTCTTGGGGATATTGCTCAAGGAGTGTACGTGTAGGCCCATTTGTTACTTTCTCCGTGACAGATAACGTGATGAAGCCCGCAAAACCCGGTGGATACATCTGGACGCATTCGATACATCCGTTGAAAGAAACTGCGGCAAATGGCGTGCAGCAAGGCTTTGGGGCTTGCGTGTTGTTAACCCATGCAGGTACAAATTTCCCATGAAACCCGGTGCTCCCTTTTTTATTCCACCCGTTGACTGACCCAACTGCGCGAATGGATTCTGGGTACGCACTATAGATTGAAAAGCACAAATCAGAGATTAATTGAATTCTTTTTTATTCAATGTGATGCCACTTGCCCGGATGTGCGCAAGTGATCAAGCCGCCCCGTTGCACACCCGCAGCACCTGCTCGTCATAGGCTTCGAGCTTCTTGACGCCCAGCCCGCTGATGCCTTGCAGTTGCGCCAGGCTTTGAGTTTGATGAAGCGCACCACCGCGTCTGGCCCCAGGTGGATTGGCCAGTTGGTGCGAAAGCCACGGCTGTGTAGAATCGTCCAAGGTAGTCACTTATGACTACCGAAAGAAACGGAATCTGCCATGAAAGCCACTTCTGCCACTGCATCGGCCACCATCCCCACCAGCCTCAAGTTGCCCGGTGCGCTCAAGCTCCAGCTTGAAGAGGATGCCAAGCAAATGGGCATGAGCTTGCACGCTTTCATGGTGAGCACACTGGCCGATGCTGCGCAGCGCAAACGCCTGCGGCAAACATTCGCACAAGACTCGGCGGATGCGCTGGCCGATATGAAGGCCAGCGGAACAGGTCATGCGCTGGACGATGTCCGTCTGTATTTTTCTCAACTCAAAGAACATCGTCAGGGCAAGAGCGCGCCGCCTGCACCCTTGCAACCGAAAAAAATGGGCTGAGGTGTGAGCACGGTATTTCTAAGCCCAGCAGCATTTGAGGATTTGGTCCGGCTGGAAACGTTTTTGCATGAATCTGAAGATCCTTTGGCTGGGGATCTGCTGGATTTCATTTTGGATGCCTTGCAAGTCTTGACGCACCAACCTGGCATTGGTCGCCCGGTAGAGGGTGGTTTGCGTGAATTGATCATCATCCGCAGGCGCAGCGGTTATCTGGCGCGCTACGCATGGGACGATACCGAGGACCGGGTCATGGTGGCACGCATTCGCCACCAGCGCGAAGCAGGCTTTCAAGACGGAGAAGTTTGAGGCGTTTCAAGCCGCCCCGTTGCACACCCGCAGCACCTGCGGGCCATAGGCTTCCAGCTTTTTGACGTACAGCCCAGGCTTGAATCTGGACTCAAAACGGAACTTTCAATGCATGGGTCCATTGCAGCGCCATCAACCCAAGATGGCTGTTGCTTGCAAACTTGGGGAAGCCCTTGTGGTTGAAGTCAGGCCACGACGCGTTTGCGCGTTGTCGTTCTTGAACGATCCGTCAAATTTCGCTCCACCTCCATGCGAAGTGCAGCATTGATGCGCGACTGATAACCGGCCCCTTTCGATTTGAAGAACTCCAGGATGTCTGCATCCAAACGAAGAGAGGTGAGCACCTTCGTGGGCGCAGCTTGAGGCCCGCGGCCTCGCTTGAGGACTGGCGCACCCAGCATGTCTTCAGTCCATGAAGGATTGTCAGGATCGTTGACCTTCGCCGAGGTTTTCTTTGGCAACTTGGCGGTAGTAGCGTGCTTCATGTTTTTCTGCCTTTCGCAGCGATATCACGTGAGCCCCTCTCGGGCGCTCGGTGTAAACCATCACAACCACATGGGCCTCAAGAAGACCGAAACAAACCAAGCGCTCCTCGCCGTAGTCTTGCCGCTTGTCCTCGCGGGTCACTGTGAAGTGGTCCCAGATTGCATCGCATCCAACGAAGTCAATCCCGTGATTCTTGATGTTCAGCTTGCGCTTTGGCTCGTCCCATGTGAGCATATTAAATTGTATCTACAAAATAAGTAGGCCAAGGTGCAATTTAACGTTTGACATGAGCGGTGACCGACCCGGCTTGCCGAGAGTTGGCTTGCCAAGTGCCTGCCTTGAAACCAGGTGCTCCCTTTTTTATTCCACCCGCTGACTGACTCAATTGCGCGAATGGATTCTGGGTACGCACTATAGATTGAAAAGTAGAAATTACAACTTAATTGAATTCTTTTTAATCAATATGGTTCTGCTCGCCCGGCTGTGCGCAAGTGATCAAGCCGCCCCGTTGCACACCCGCAGCACCTGCGGGCCATAGGCTTCCAGCTTTTTGACGCCCAGGCCGCTGATGCCTTGCAGCTGCGCCAGGCTTTGGGGGGCGGCCTCGGCAATGGCGGCCAGCGTGGCGTCATGAAAGATCACATACGCGGGCAGGTTGTGTTCTTTGGCCACTTCGGCGCGCCAGGCCTTGAGGTGGATGTAGCGCACCATCGCGTCTTGCCCCAGGTTGGCGGCGGCGGGTGAGGGGGCGCCGCGGCTGCGTGTGCGCTTGTCGGCGCGTTGGCTGGTGCTTTCGCGCAACTGCACGCTCACTTCACCGCGCAGCACGGCGCGTGAGCCTTCGGTCAGGTGCAGGGTGCTGAAGCCTTCTTCGGTGTGCACATGCAGCGCGCCAATGGCGATCAGCTGGCGCATCACGGCGCGCAGCTGCTGCTCGCTGTAATCGGCCCCCAGGCCAAAAGTGCTGATGGATTCGTGCCCACGTTGCACCACCTTGTCGGTCTTCTTGCCGCGCACGATGTCCATGGTGTGCGCCGCACCAAAGCTGTGGCCGCTGACCTGGTGGCAGCGGTACACGGTGGACAGCAGTTTGCGCGCGGCATCGGTGCCGTCCCACACCTCGGGCGGGTGCAGGCAGTTGTCGCAGTTGCCGCAGTAGGGCATGTAAACACCGAGTCCGGTGTCGGTTTGTCCGGGGTAGATTTCGTCGAAATATTTCAGCAGACGCACGCGGCGGCAGTCGGTGGCTTCGGCCAGGGCCAGCAAGGCATCGAGTTTGCCGCGCATGACCTGTTTGAACTCTTCGCCGGCCGGGCTTTCGTCGATCATGCGGCGCTGGTTCACCACGTCTTGCAGACCATAGGCCATCCACGCGTCCGACGCCAGGCCGTCACGCCCAGCGCGGCCGGTTTCTTGGTAATAGCCCTCGATGTTTTTGGGCATGTCCAGGTGCGCCACAAAGCGCACATCGGGTTTGTCGATGCCCATGCCAAACGCGATGGTGGCCACCATCACCACACCCTCTTCGCGCAAAAATTCGTTCTGGTGGCGCTGGCGCACATCGGCGGGCAAGCCTGCGTGGTAGGGCAGCGCACGGATGCCTTCTTGCGCCAGCATCTCGGCCACCTCTTCGACCCGCTTGCGCGACTGGCAGTACACCACGCCCGCGTCACCTTCGTGTTCGCGCTCGATGAAGCGCAGCAGCTGGGTGCTGGCGTCTTTTTTCTCGACGATGGTGTAGCGGATGTTGGGGCGGTCAAAGCTGCTGATGAAGAGCTCGGCGCTTTCGAGTTGCAGCCGCTCGATGATGTCGGCGCGCGTCAGCGCATCGGCCGTGGCCGTGAGCGCCACACGCGGCACGCCCGGGTAGCGCTCGTGCAGCACCGTCAGGCCCCGGTATTCGGGCCGGAAGTCGTGGCCCCACTGGCTCACGCAATGCGCTTCGTCGATGGCAAACAGGCCCAGCAGCCCGCGCTCGAGCAGCGAGTCCATCTGGGCCAAAAAACGGGCGTTGGTCACCCGCTCGGGTGCGGCGTACAGCAGCGTGATCTCGCCGCGCAGCAATCGCCGCTCGATGTCGCTGGCTTCTTCGCCCGTCAGGGTGGAGTTGAGGAAAGCGGCGTTCACGCCCGCCTCGTGCAGCGCGCCCACCTGGTCATGCATCAGCGCGATCAGAGGCGACACCACCACCGTGATGCCGTGGCCTGCGCGCTGGCGCGCTATCGCCGGGATCTGGTAACACAGCGACTTGCCCCCGCCCGTGGGCATCAACACCAGCGCATCGCCGCCAGCGGCCACATGGTCGATGATGGCCTGCTGTGGACCGCGAAAGGCTTCATAGCCAAAGACTTCGCGCAGGATGGGGAGGTGGGGGGACACTGGGGTTTAAAGGCTTTTTGAAGGCTTGATTGTCCGCTATTGATCGCTTGGATTTTTGCAGGGGTGGTGT
>Ga0255124_1000024_pt1 | contig 71288 bp, 52 predicted proteins | sample Law_Cont_RepB_8d_FD_188564 | JGI IMG/M metagenome (GOLD analysis project Ga0255124, IMG submission 188564) | Freshwater microbial communities from St. Lawrence River, New York, United States - Law_Cont_RepB_8d | ecosystem: Environmental > Aquatic > Freshwater > River | place: USA: New York... | reverse complement strand
TGAGCGCGTCGCCACTTGCGTGGGCTTGGGCAAGCTCAGCGTGGGTGAACTTTGCAACAAGGCTTTGTTGAAGGCCGTGAACCAAAGGGTATCGACCGCATCGTTGCCGCCTTGGTTGTTCGGGACCAGTTTTCTGATCGAAAACAGGAGGGCCACCTGGCCGTTTTCCAGCAACACCTCGTGCAGGTTGATGGACCCTGAGCGCAGGCCTTCAAAAACCCCGCCTTCAAAGCGCAAGCCCAAGGTCTGGGCCGCACCGCTCGACGTGAACTGGTTGACCACCAGCATGGGGTGGATGCTGGGTTTGTCGAAATCAATCTTGAAGTGCAGCACGCCCCCGGTCGCTGAAGGGTCGTGGACCAAGAGCTGATCCCACCCGTTGACGTTGCTCAAGGGCCAGATGTCGACGGCGTCGGCCGCCAGATCCGATGACCGTCTGAACGACCCGGGCAGATCAGGCACCCCCCGGGGTGAGAAGGCATTGTCCGCAGTCAGGCTGAAGGTGCCATCCTGTTTGGACAGCAAACGCACATGGTCAGAGTTGATCCTGTAATCCCACAGGCCACGCAGGACATTGTTTTCAAACGAGCCCACCGTGGCGGCGCTGTAAAAAGCCTCGGTGGATTGGATCGCCGACAATTCAATGTTGCCGTATCGGACCAAGCGCCATGAACCGGGATAGAGCAGGTCATCGGCCGATACGTAGCCCGGTGAGTCGGCAGGAAGTTTTGAAAAGACAAAACCCAATTCGAAGGACGAACTCATGTTGCGTTTTCCAGTTTCGGCCGTTGATTTGTTGTGGGTTCCGGGTGAATGTGATGTTTTTTAAACTTTTATCAATTCTAAAAATCATGACTATACCGACAAGTTCATTCTAGAACCTGACCGGTTTCTGTCAAGATCAACCCGTTGTTGCGTTTACAACAAATTGGGCGATTTTTTTGTATTCAATGGAACGGTGTGGGGTTTTCTTCGGGCTGGACTGCCCGGGTCAAGGGGAGGCCATCCCCTGGCTGAAGCTGCGTTCAGACGGGTCCACTTGAGCGGTCCATGCTGGGGCTGCGTGGGCCTCTTCAGAACCGGTGGCTCAATTCGGATGTGGATATCTTGTGTATAAGTCCAGAGGGGCAGGGCGTGATCAATAGAAGGAATGTGCTAATAAAAATAAGATTGATATGAAAATAGAATATAAAATAAGTCGCGGGGCATCCCGCTCACCAGTTCCACAGCGTCCCATCGTGCTGCAGCCGGTTCACCGGCAGATAAGCCCTCTGGTAGGGGTACTTGGCCGCCAGCTTCTCGTCGATGTCCACCCCGTGGCCGGGGGACTCGCCGCAGTGCATCATGCCGCGCTCAAAGCGCCAGTCGTGCGGAAAGACCGAGAGCATTTCTTCGCTGTGCGGCATGTATTCCTGCACACCAAAATTGGGCACCCAGGTGTCAAAGTGCAGCGCCGCGCCCATGCACACCGGTGACAAATCGGTCGCGCCGTGGCAGCCGGTGCGCACCTGATACAGGCTCGCCAAGTCGGCGATGCGCCGCAGGTGGGTGATGCCACCGGCGTGGACCACGGTGGTGCGGATGTAATCGATCAACTGCTTTTCAATCAGGGTCTTGCAGTCCCAGATGCTGTTGAAGACCTCGCCCACCGCGAGGGGTGTGGTGGTGTGGTGGCGAATCCACTGGAAGGCGTCCTGGTTTTCGGCTGGCGTCGGGTCTTCCATCCAAAACAGGCGCATGGGCTCCAGCGCCTTGCCCAGCTGGCCCGCCTCGATGGGTGTCAGGCGGTGGTGCACATCGTGCAGCAGGTGGATGTCGGGGCCCACGGCTTCGCGCACGGCTTCGAACAGGCCGGGCGTGTGGCGCAAATACTTCTCGGTGCTCCAGTCGTGCTCGCCGGGCAGGCTGCCGTCGGCGGGTTCGTACAGGCGATGCGTGCCGCTCACGCCATAGACCTTGTTCAGGCCCGGCACCCCGCTTTGGGCGCGGATCGCCAGGTAGCCCTCTTCCTTGTGGCGCAAGACCGCGTCCACCGTCTCGGCGGTGTCGCGGCCGTTGGCGTGGCCATAGACCATCACCCCGGTGCGGCTGCGCCCGCCCAGCAGCTGGTACAGCGGCAGGCCCGCCATCTTGGCCTTGATGTCCCACAGCGCGGTGTCCACCGCCGCGATCGCGCTCATGGTCACCGGGCCGCGCCGCCAGTAGGCGCCTTTGTAGAGGTACTGCCAAATGTCTTCGATCTGCTGCGGATCGCGCCCGATGAGACATGGAAGGACATGGTCGTTGAGGTAGCTCACCACAGCCAGCTCGCGGCCGTTGAGCGTGGCGTCGCCCACGCCGTGCACGTCCTGGTCGGTCTCGATCTTGAGGGTGACGAAGTTGCGGCCGGGGCTGCAGACGATGACGCGGGCGGCGGTGATTTTCATGACGCGGGCCTCCGAGTTCAGGCGTCTTGGGCCAGCAGTTGCTGGACCGCCCGGTCCACGCCGTGTTGCATCACCAACTGGTGCCAGTGCGTCACGCGGGCGATCCATGCGGCGTTTTGCGGCAGAACCTGGCCCCAGAGGTCTTCGCGCGCCAGCAGGGCGCGCACGCAGGCCTCGGGCTCGGTGCGCTGGGCGGCGCCCAGGGCCATCAGGCTGTCCGCTTGCGGGTCGTTCAGGGTGTAGGTCTGGCCTTGCTCGTCCACGCCGAGCGTGTAGCGCACGAACACGGCGGCGGCCAGCGCGTGGTGCTCAAACGGCGCGCCTTGCGCGATCTGGCCCAGCACCGAAGGCGGCCAGCGCTGCGGGATTTTTTGCGAGCTGTCGGTGGCGATCTGGTGCACGCTGTGCTTCAGGTAGGGGTTGCCAAAGCGCGCGATCAGCGCGTCGCGGTATTCGGCCCAGTCTTGGCGGCTCAGGTGCGGCGCGACTTCTTGGCCCATCAGGCGGTGCACGAAGCTGCGGATGTGCGCCTCGCCAATGCAGCTGGCAATGAATGGCCGGCCGGTGATGGCCCCCATGAGTGCCATGGCCGAGTGGCTGCCGTTGAGCATGCGCAGTTTGGCTTCCTCGTAGCTGTGCACATCGCCCGTCACGCGCACGCCGGCGCTTTGCAGCAGGGCGGCGTCGGCAGGGTCGGCCAGGCGGTCTTCAATCACCCATTCCCAAAAGCCTTCGGTGCTCAGGGCGCAAGGGTCTGGCACGCCCAGCGCCGCTTGCGCTGCGGCCACCACCTCGGGCGTGGCAGCAGGCACGATGCGGTCGACCATGCTGCACGGGAAGGCGCAATGCGTGTCCAGCCAACGCAGCACATCGGCGTCTTGCGCCGTGGCCTGGACTTTGACCAGGGCCTGCAGTTGGTGGCCATTGCCCTGCAGGTTGTCGCACGAGGCGATGGTCAGGCCCGGCAAACCCGCTTGCTGGCGCAGGCGCAAGCCGTCCAGCAGCAGCTGGCCAAGCGCCGGGGTGTAGCCTTTTTCGGTCACAGTCAGGGTGACCCAGCGGGTGGCGGGAGAGGCGATCGCCTGCACCACCGCAGCGCGTTCGGTGGTGGCCACGCTCATGCGCCACAACGCGCCGCTCACGTGCCACTGCACACCTTGGCCGTCGGCCACACGCACGGCATGCAGCCCGTCTTGCGCGCGCAGCTGCTGCACCAGATCGGGCCGGGTCATGCCCACGCCGTGGATGCCCCAGCGCGTGTCGCCCCCCGTCAATAACTGGTCAAACACCATGGCCTGGTGCGCCCGGTGAAAGGCCCCCAGCCCCAAGTGAACGACACCGGGGGCATGGGCTGTGCGGTCGTAGGCAGGCACTGAAATCGAAGCGGGCAGCGCGCGCAGTGTGTGGGCAGACAGGGTCATGGTGTCAGGTGAATGGATTTGGCGCGTTGAGCCTGCAGCCCAGAAGCGCTCATCGCCCTTGCAGTTTTGGCTCGCAGGCTTGGATTTCGGCCCAGGTGGCGTCGTCGATCCAGATGCCGGTGTGTTCGCGCTCGGCGCGTGCCGCGCGCTCGGGCTCGCCCGCCAGTTTTACGCCCTCGCTGCCGGGGGCGTCGGGGCTTTGGCGCAGCCAGTCGGCAAAGGCCAGGGCCTCTTGCTCGAACACCGCTTGCGTGCCCAGACGCACCGGGTCGATCAGCATCGTCAGCATGCTGTTGAGCACGGCGCGTTGGTGGTCGGCCTCACGGTGCCAGGTGCCGCCCCCGGTGAGCGCGCCGCCCAGCAGCTCGCAGGCCATGGCCATGCCAAAGCCTTTGTGCTCACCAAAGGTCATGAGCGCACCGAACAAGCCATTGGACTGCGGCACCACCACCACGCCGGGGTTGGTGGTGGGGTGACCGTGTTCGTCGATCAAGTAACCCGGGGGCACCTGCTCGCCCTTGTTGTGGGCCACCCGCATCTTACCTTGCGCCACGCGGCTGGTGGCAAAGTCCAGCACAAAGGGGGGGCGGCTGCCCAGGGGCACACCGATGCAGCAGGGGTTGGTGCCAAAGCGGCCGTCGCCCCCGCCAAAGGGTGCGACCACCGGGCGCGAGAGCACGTTGACAAAATGCACCGACACCAGACCATGCGCCACCGCCATTTCGGCAAAGTGGCCGATGCGCCCCAGGTGGTGCGAGCGGCTGAGCGCCACGGTGCACACGCCGTGCTGTTTGGCGCGCTCGATGCCCATCTGCATGGCCTGCACGCCGGTGATCTGGCCGTAGCCGCGCTGGCCGTCGAGGTTCAGCAGCGGGCCGGTATCGAGCAGCACCTTGACGCCGGTGTTGGGCGAGAGGCCGCCTTCGAGCACCGCGTCCACATAGCGCGGCACCATGCCGACGCCGTGCGAGTCGTGCCCGCTCAGGTTGGCCATGACCAGGTTGTCGGCCACCTGTGCGGCTTCGGCCGGCGCGCTGCCGGTCATGGCGATGATGCGGGTGATGTGCTGGCGCAGATCGGCGGCTTGGATGCGTTGGCTCATGGGTGGGCTTTCATGAAGGAGATGCAGGCGCGCACGCCTGTGCGCGATGGATCCGGGGCGTCTGCCACGCCCATCGCCCAAAGGGTTGGGCTCCTACGGGGATGGGCCGGTGCAGGCGCGCAGCCTGTGCGCGATGGATCCGGGGCGTGTGCCACGCCCATCGCCCAAAGGGTTGGGCTCCTACGGGGATGGGCCGGTGCAGGCGCGCAGCCTGTGCGCGATGGATCCGGGGCGTGTGCCACGCCCATCGCCCAAGGGCTTCGGCTCTTGGTAGGAGCGCACCCTGTGCGCGATGGGGGGTGGACCGCAAGGCGTGTCACAGGGTTCACATCACCGCGCCGACTTGCCAGGGCACGAATTCGTTTTGGCCGTAGCCGTGGCGCTCGCTCTTGGTGGGCTCGCCCGAGGCGGCGGCCAGGATCATCTCGAAGATGCGCTGGCCCATCTCGGCGATGCTCACGCCGCCGTCGACGATGTCGCCGCAGTTCAGGTCCATGTCTTCCTCCTGCTTTTTCCACAGGGCGGTGTTGGTCGAGAACTTCAGGCTGGGTGAGGGCGCACAACCATAGGCGCTGCCGCGCCCGGTGGTGAAGCAGATCAGGTTGGCTCCGCCGGCCACCTGGCCTGTGGCACTCACCGGGTCGTAGCCGGGGGTGTCCATGTAGACAAAGCCTTTGGCCGTGACCGGCTCGGCGTATTCGTACACCGCCTGCAAATTGCTGGTGCCGCCCTTGGCCACCGCCCCCAGCGATTTTTCCAAAATGGTGGTCAGGCCGCCCGCCTTGTTGCCGGGCGAGGGGTTGTTGTTCATCTCGCCGCCGTTGATGGCGGTGTAGTTTTCCCACCAGCGGATGCGCTCGATCAGTTTGTGCGCCACCTCGGGCTTGACCGCCCGGCGGGTGAGCAAATGCTCGGCGCCATAAATCTCGGGGGTTTCGCTCAGGATGGCGGTGCCGCCGTGCTGCACCAGCAAGTCCACGGCCGCGCCCAGCGCCGGGTTGGCGCTGATGCCCGAGTAGCCGTCCGAGCCGCCGCACTGCAGGCCCACGGTGATGTGCTCGGCGCTGCAGGGCTCGCGGTGGATGGCATTGGCGCGGGGCAGCATCTCTTCGATCAGTTGGATGCCTTTTTCGACCGTCAGGCGCGTGCCGCCGGTGTCTTGGATGTTGAAGACCTTGAGCGTGTCGCCCTCGCGCAGGCTGCTGTGCGCCAGCCAGGTGTTGAGTTGGTTGGCCTCGCAGCCCAGGCCCACCACCACCACGCCCCAAAAATTGGCATGCGTGGCGTAACCGGCCAAGGTGCGCTCGAGCAGCTGGATGCCCAGGCCCTCGGTGTCCATGCCGCAGCCGGTGCCGTGGGTCAAAGCGACCACGCCGTCCACGTTCGGAAACGGAGCCAGTGCACCGGGGTTGTTGCGTTTGGAGAAATGGTCGGCAATGGCGCGGGCCGCGGTGGCCGAGCAGTTGACGCTGGAGAGCACGCCGATGTAGTTGCGCGTGGCCACGCGGCCGTCCGAGCGTTTGTAGCCCATGAAGGTGGCCTGTTGGCGCACTGGCTCGGGTTTGACGTCTTGGCCGATCGCGTAGTCGCGTTCGAAGTTGCCTTTTTCGGCGCCCATGTTCAGGTTGTGCGTGTGCACATGCTCGCCCGGCGCAATGGCTTGGTGCGCGAAGCCAATGATCTGGTTGTAGCGGCGCACCGGCTCGCCGACCGCGATGGCGCGGGTGGCCACTTTGTGGCCCGGCGGGATCAGGCCGCGAACCGGCACGCCCTCGACGGCGCTGCCGCTCATGAGTTGGCTTCGGGCGATGACCACGTCATCGGCAGGGTGCAATCGGATGAAGAGCTTGGACATGTTTTCAATCGGTGGGACAAGTCGCTGGGAATCTGCCTGGCCAGTTCAGTAGAACTGCTTGGGCAACCACAGCACCAGGCTGGGCACGTAGGTGATGATGGCCAGACTGCCCAGCAAGGGGAACAGCCAGGGCAGGATGGCCATGGTGGTGCGCTCGACACTGAGTTTGGCCACTCGGGCCAGCACGAACAACACCATGCCCATGGGGGGGTGCAGCAAACCGATCATCAGGTTGAGCACCATGATCAGGCCAAAGTGCACCAGGTCAATGCCCAGCTGCGAAGCGATGGGCACCAGAATCGGCACCAGGATGGTGATGGCAGCGGTGGGCTCCAGGAAGCAGCCGACAAACAGCATCAGCAAATTGGCCAGCAGCAGAAAAACCCAGGGCTCTTGCGTGAACCCCAGCACCCAGCTGGAGATGGCCGAGGTGACGCCCGTGGCCGTCAGCATCCAGCCAAAAATGCTGGCGGCCGCCACGATGAACAGCACGGTGGCGGTGGTCTCGACCGTGTCCAGGCAGATCTTGACGAACATCTTGAAGTTCAGGGTGCGGTACCAGAAAAAGCCCAATGCGATGGCCCAGACGCAGGCCGCAATGGCGCCCTCGGTCGGGGTGAACACGCCTGTGGTCATGCCGCCAATCAGGATCACCGGGGTCATGATGGGCAACACGGCTTGAAACTGAAACACCTTGTCGGCGACAAACAGGGCAATGAGCGCCCCAAGCACCGTGGGTTGAGGCGGCAGACCCCATTCCTTGACCAGCCACCACAAAGCTGCAGGCCAGCCAATCACGACCAGGGTCTCGACCAAGGCCTTGATCACGCGGGGCAGGTCGAAGCGGATGTCGCTGCCCCAGCCGTTTTTGTGCGCAAAGTAGGCCACGGTGAGCATCATCAGAAAGGCCATGAAGATGCCCGGCAGGATGCCCGCCAGGAACAGGGCGCCCACCGACACGTTGGCCATCATGCCGTAGATCACAAAGGGCAAGCTGGGCGGGATGATGGGCCCGAGCGTGGCCGAGGCGGCCGTCACGCCCACCGCAAACTCGGTGCTGTAGCCATGGTCTTTCATGGCCTTGATCTCGATGGTGCCCAGGCCCGCCGCATCGGCAATGGCCGTGCCGCTCATGCCCGCAAACACGACCGAGCCGACCACGTTGACATGGCCCAGGCCGCCCTTGAGCCAGCCCACCAGGGCCAGCGCGTAGTTGTAGATGCGGTTGGTGATGCCGGCGTTGTTCATCAGGTTGCCGGCCAAAATGAAAAACGGCACCGCCAGCAGCGGGAAGCTGTCGATGCCCGAGACCATGCGGTGGATCACCACAAAAGGCGGGGAGCTTTGCGCAAAGAACAGGTAGATGAGCGAAGCGCCGGCCATGGCGATCGCCACAGGGATGCCGCCACTCATGAGCAGCAAAAATATGATTTTCAGCATGGCGGGGCTTTCGGTCGGGACAGGTCGTGTGGCCAGGGTGCAGCAGGGCGTGGGCTGTTCATCGGTCGGTCATTTCCGACTCGGGCCGCTCCAGCACGGTGTAGCCACGTTGCCAGTGGATTCGCATGACCCAGATCGAGCGCAGGCACATGGCGGCAAACCCGGCCATGACCACGCCATAGACCAGGTTCATGGGCAAGTCGATGATGGTCATCTTGTAGCTGCCCAGTTTTTGCATCATCTGCCAGGTCAAAAAAGTGGCCGCCCCAAAAAAGGCGATGCGCACCCCATCCACCAGCAGGGCCAACCGGTAGGACAGGGCCCGGGGCATGAAGCGGAAGAAAAAGTCCACCTGGATGTGGTTGTTCTTGCCCACACCGATGGCGGCACCGGTGAAGACGGTGGCGATCAGCAGGTAACGCGCAATTTCCTCGGTCCAGGCGGCCGAATCGTTGAGCACGTAGCGGGTGAAAAATTGGTAAAAAACCGTCAGGCCCAAAGCCCAGAAGAACAACAGCGCCACCCACGCTTCGATCGTGGTTCCCGACAAATCCACCTGCTCATCGGTGGCATGAAACTGACCATCGTCGCCCATCACTTGGGGCATCGCGTCCAGATCGGGTGTGTTGCTCATCGCGGGTCCTTGGCTTCAAACAATCAATAGGATCGGTGCAGGTCTGCCCAGGCCTTGGGCCGCCCACCACCCACCATCAGGCCGGTGGTGGGCGCTTGGCTCTCAGGCCGGGCCGATCACTTGGCGGCCTGGATCTTGTCGAAATCAGACTGGGTGAAGCCCATCGAGGTCAGGGGCTTGTTCTTCAAGACCGCGTCCTGGAAGGATTTGCGGTCAACTTGCACCATCTGCAGGCCTTTTTTCCTGAACTCGTCCACCAACTCGGCTTCGCGGGCCTTGACCTTGGCCGTGGCGCGCACAGCCGCTTCCTGGGTCACGTCGGTGAAGATTTTCTTTTCGGCATCGCTCAGCCTGTTCCAGACATGGGGCGCGATCTGGGTGGTCAGGCCGTCCACGATGTGGCCCGTCAGCATGATGGCTTTTTGCACTTCAAAGAACTTCTTGGCCTCGATGGTAGTCAAGGGGTTTTCCTGGGCCTCCACGGTGCCGTTTTGCAGGGCCAGATACACCTCGGCAAAAGCAATCGGGGTGGGGTTGGCGCCGCAGGCTTCAGGGGTGGCGCGGTAAGCCGGCACATCGGGCACGCGGATCTTGAGGCCCTTCATGCCGGCGCAGTTGGTGAAGGCCCTTTGTGCGGTGGTGTGGCGCGCTCCGTAGTAGGTGTAGGCCGTGACCTGGATGCCGGTTTTGTCACGGAACTCCTTGACCATTTCCTGGAACACCGGGCTCTTGGAGTAAGCGATCAGGTGGTCGCCATCGCGGAAGATGAAGGGGTAGTAAGCGATGCCAAAACGCGGGTAGGTGCGGGCTGCAAACGAGGGGCCGCTGATGATCATGTCCACCGTGCCCAGGGTCAGGCCCTGGTTGATGTCGGTCTCTTTGCCCAGTGTCGACGCAGGAAAGACCTGGATGTCGAACTTGCCATTGCTGCGTTTCTTGATTTCATCGGCCGCCCAGAGCGATTCGGTGTGGTAGGGCTCGGACGTCTCGTAGACGTGCGCCCACTTGAGTTTTTGCTGGGCCTGCACCGCAGTGCTGCCCAACACGGTCATGGCGCCCACGGCAAAGGCGCCGACGGTGGCCAGGGTTTTCAGGGTCAATCGTTTGCTCATCAAGGTCTCCTCGTTGGTGTTGGAAAAGTGCTGACGCGGGAAAACTGCATGCCTTTGGCCGGTGGGCTAACGGGCAGGCGCGCGGCGCCAGCTCGCGCTGTATCTTTTGTGGGCTTGCTTCAGGTGTTTTTGCATGGCTTTGCGGGCGGCGGGGGCATCGTGCGCCTCCACCGCCGACAGCACCGCCTGGTGTTCGGCGATGGCGGCTTGCCAGGATTGAGGGTGTTCAAAATAGTCGCCCAGCCGCTCAAACAACGGCCCGTTGCGGGCTTGCCAGTAGCGCTGCACCGTGTCGAGCAGCACGCTGTTGCCGCAGGCCTGGGCAATGGCGGCATGAAAGGCTTCGTCGCCATCGCGCGGCACTTCATCGCGTGCGGCTTCCAGTTTCATTTGTTGCAGGCCGGCCTTGATGGCTTTGATGTCGGCCTTTTGCGCGTTCGTCGCGGCCAATGCGGCGACTTCGGCTTCAATCAGCAAGCGGGCGCTCATCACCTCCAGCGGCCCCCAGTCGGCCGGCGCGTCCTGTTCGCTGGGGCCTTGGTGTTGGGCTTTGGCGGCAGATTTGGACGTGGCCGCTGCCTGGGTGCGCTGCACATAAATGCCCGAGCCGGTGCGCACCTCGATCATGCCTTCGACCTCGAGTGCAATCAGCGCTTCTCGCACCGATGGACGGCTCACCCCCAGTTGCAGGGCCAGGTCGCGCTCGGCGGGCAGACGCGAACCGAGCGCGAATTCGCCCGACACCATGAGTTGCCTGATTTGCTCGGCAATCTGGCGGTACAGGCGCTGCGGCGACACGGTTTGCAAGGGCATGGGCGCGATCAGGGATAACGTGAATTGGACAAGTGGTCAGACCAGTTGCAGAATGATCACATGGCCGGATTTGACCGGTCAAGTCTTTTTGTCTCCGCAAAAACCCGCATGCTTCCCACCACCATCCAACGTGTGAGCCTTCGGCAAGTCAACTTGCCGCCCCAGGTTTTGCGCACCGATGCGATCCAGTCGTTTGTGACGCAAGAAACCTTGCTGCTCACGCTGCACTGCAGCGACGGCATCGAGGCGACCGGCTATGCCTACACGATTGGCACCGGCGGCTCTTCGGTCATCGCCTTGCTCCAGGACCACCTGGCGCCGCGCCTGATCGGGCGCGATCCGGTGCGGGTTGAAGCGATCTGGAAGGACCTGTTTTTCCACACCCATGCCACCGCGGTGGGGGCCATGACCAGCCTGGCGCTGGCCTGTGTGGACACCGCCTTGTGGGACTGGCGCGCACAAAGCCAAGGCTTGCCCCTGTGGCGCTTGCTGGGCGGGGCCCAGTCGAGGGTGCCGCTGTACACCACCGAGGGCGGCTGGTTGCATTTGTCTCCCCAAGAACTGGTGGACCAGACGCTGCAGGCCCAAGCCCAAGGCTTCAAGGGGGCCAAGATCAAGATTGGCCGGCCGCATGTGAGCGAAGACGTGGCGCGCCTGTCTGCGGTGCGCGAGGCGGTGGGGCCGGGTTTTGAGCTGATGACCGATGCCAACCAGGGCTTCAACCGCGCCGAGGCGGTGCGCCGTGCACACGCTTTCGATGGCCTGGGTTTGGCCTGGATCGAAGAGCCCCTGCCGGCCGAAGACGTGTCGGGTCACCGCCAGTTGCGCGAGCACACCACCATCCCGGTCGCGGTGGGCGAGTCGATGTACCACCCGATGCAGTTCCGCGAGTATCTGGAGCAGGGCGCCTGCTCCATCGTGCAGCCCGATGTGGCCCGCATCGGCGGCATCACACCCTGGATCAAGACCGCGCACCTGGCCGAAACCTTCGACGTGGCGGTGTGCCCGCACTTTTTGATGGAGCTGCATGTGAGCCTGTGCGCGGCCGTGCCCAACGCCCGCTGGGTCGAATACATTCCACAGCTGGACGACATCACCACCTCACGCATGCAGGTGGCAGATGGACACGCCATCCCACCTGAGGCACCGGGTCTGGGCATCGCCTGGGACTGGGCCGCCATTGCCAAAAGACAAACCACCCATCTGGAGATCAAGGCACCATGAGACTCAAAGGAAAAACCGCGCTGGTCACAGCCGCAGGACAAGGCATTGGCCAGGCGGCGGCGTTGGCCATGGCCGCAGAAGGCGCTACGGTGTACGCCACCGATGTGAACGCCGAACTGCTCAAGTCCTACCAGGGCGTGGCGAATGTGCACACCGCCGTGCTGAACGTGCTCGACAAGGCGGCCATTGCCCGGCAAGTGGCCAGCATGGACCGCATCGACATCGTCTTCAACTGCGCAGGCTTTGTGCACAACGGCAACATCGAACTGGCCAGCGACGATGACTGGGAGTTCGCCTTCAACCTGAATGTGCGTTCGCAGTTCTGGATGATCCAGGCGGTCATCCCCAAAATGGTGGCGCAGTTTGCCCAAGACGGGCGTGGCGGCAGCATCATCAACATGGCCAGCGTCTGCTCCAGCATCAAGGGCCTGCCCAACCGATTCATTTACGGCACCAGCAAGGCGGCCGTGATTGGCCTGACCAAGAGCGTCGCGGCCGACTATGTGCGCCAGGGCATCCGCTGCAATGCGATTTGCCCCGGCACCGTCGACACGCCCTCGCTGCAGGACCGCATCAACAGCTATGCCGACCCGGTGCAGGCGCGCCAGGACTTCATCAACCGCCAACCCATGGGGCGGCTGGCGCAGGCCAGCGAAATCGCGCCCATCGTCACCTTCCTTGCCTCGGACGAATCCATTTTTGCCACCGGCAACGCCTACATGGTCGATGGCGGGATGACCATCTGAAACATGCCATTTTTCGCTCAGGAAACACACATGAATTTGCTCGATATGAAAGGTCGCCACGCGGTCATCACCGGGGGGGCCACGGGTTTGGGTTTTGCCATCGCGCAGCGCATGCTGGCCTCGGGTGCGCGCGTGACCCTTTGGGACCGTGACACCACGGGCATGGCCGCTGCTGCCGAGTTGCTGCGCCAGCAGCCCACCGGTGCCGTGGTCAACACGGTTCAGGTGGATGTGAGCGACCACGCTTCGGTGGTCCAGGCCACCGCCCAAACCACAGCGCTGGCAGGGGTCGATGTGCTGGTCAACAGCGCGGGCATCACCGGCCCCAACACCAAGGTGTGGGACTACCCGGTCGAGGCCTGGAAGCAGGTGTTCGATGTGAACGTGCATGGCCTGTTCCATTGCTGCCGCGAACTCAGCGCCCACATGAAGGCCCGCAACTATGGCCGCATCGTCAACATCGCTTCGGTGGCGGGCAAGGATGGCAACCCCAATGCCAGTGCCTACAGTGCGAGCAAGGCAGCCGTGATCGGTCTGACCAAGTCGCTGGGCAAGGAGCTCGCCGACACGGGGGTGCGCGTCAACTGTGTCACCCCGGCGGCTGTGAAGACGGCGATTTTTGATCAAATGACGCCCGAACACATCCAGTTCATGCTGTCCAAGATCCCGATGGCCCGCTTTGGCGAGCCCGAGGAAGTCGCCGCCATGGTGACCTGGCTGAGCACCGAAGAATGTTCGTTTTCCACCGGCGCGGTGTTTGACCTGTCCGGTGGCCGTTCTACCTATTGATTTTTTTCACACTGAGAGGATTTATGAAACTCGTTCGCTATGGCCAACCCGGCAAAGAAAAACCCGGTCTGATCGATGCCGAAGGCCGCCTGCGCGACCTCAGTGCGGTCGTCAAGGACATTTCGCCCGAAGTGCTCAACGACAAGGCGCTGGCCAAGCTGGCCAAGCTCAAGACCGACAAGCTGCCGCTGGTGCGGGGCAAAAAGCGTCTGGGCACGCCCATCTCCTACACCAGCAAGTTCATCGCGATTGGCCTGAACTACGCCGACCATGCGGCCGAGTCCAACATGCCCATCCCGGCAGAACCGATCGTCTTCACCAAGGCCATCTCGTGCATCCAGGGTGCCAACGATGACGTCATGCTGCCCAAAGGCTCGAAAAAATCCGACTGGGAAGTCGAACTGGGCGTTGTGATCGGCACCCGCACCCGCTATGTGTCGCAAAAGGACGCCCTCAACCATGTGGCCGGTTACTGCGTCGTCAACGACGTGAGCGAGCGCGAGTACCAGCTCGAGCGCGGTGCCACCTGGGACAAGGGCAAGGGCTGCGACACCTTTGGCCCCGTCGGCCCCTGGCTGGTCACGCGTGACGAGGTGCCCAACCCGCAAGCGCTGGGCATGTGGCTGGATGTGAACGGCGTGCGCTACCAGACCGGCAACACCAAGACCATGATCTTTGGCGTGGCCAAACTGGTCAGCTATGTGAGCCAGTTCATGACGCTCGAGCCCGGTGACATCATCACCACCGGCACCCCACCCGGCGTGGGCATGGGTGTCAAGGTCGACGGCAAGTCTGCCCCGGTGTACCTCAAGCGCGGGGATGTGATGCGCCTGGGCATCGAAGGCCTGGGCGAACAAACCCAGAAAGTGGTGGCCTTCAAGGCCTGAGTGCTGCCCAGCCCCCGGCAGATCCCGATTTACCCTCGGTCTGCCGGGCTCTTTGCTTTGTCGGTGGGTTTTGGTGCAGAATAGAACGATCGTTCTTTTTTGCCACCCATGACCGACCGCCCACCACCCTCCAACGTCGAAAGCCTGCCCCCGCCGGAACCGGGCCGGCGCGTGCTCATCAAGGGGCAGCAAACCAAGGCCGCGATCATCGATGCCGCCTTGGGCCTGGCCTCTCAAATCGGGCTGGAAGGGCTGTCCATCGGCGCAGTGGCCGAGGTCACCGGCATGAGCAAGTCCGGTGTGTTCGCGCACTTTGGTTCGCGTGAAGAACTGCAGATATCGGTCATCCGCGAATACCACGACCGCTTCGAATCCAGCGTTTTTTATGCGGCCATGCAAAAAAACCGTGGCCTGCCCCGCCTGCAGGCCTTGTTTGACAACTGGATGGTGCAGACCTCGGCCGAGATCGATTCGGGCTGCATCTACATCAGTGGCGCGGTCGAGTTCGATGACCGCAGCGGCCCGGTGCGCGATGCCCTGGCTTCTTCGGTGGCCACTTGGCAAACCGCTTTGCGCCGCGCTGTCGAACTGGCTCAGGCCCAGGGCCAACTCAGCCAGGAGGCCGACCCCCACCAGATCGCCTTTGAGATCCATGGCCTGATCCTGGCCCTGCATTACGAAGCCCGGTTTTTACGCAACCCCAGCGCCACCGAGCGGGCGCGCCAGGGTTTTCAGCACATTCTGACCCGCTACGGTGCCCCGGTCACGCCCCCCCCGGCCACGCCAGGCCCGGGCCAGACAGCCGCCAAATGGGTGGCTGTCCCGAAAAGCCGCCGCAAGCCTGCCAACGACTGAATTTTTCCCACCTGAGCGCACACCGATCACCAAGGAGTTCTCCATGCCCGTCTACCACCCGCCCCTTCGTGACATGCAGTTTGTGTTGCACGAATTGCTCAACGTGAGCGTCGAACTTCAAGCGCTGCCCAAGCACGCCGAGACCGATGCCGACACCATCAACGCGGTGCTCGAAGAAGGCGGCAAATTCGCCGCCGAAGTGCTGTTCCCGATCAACATTTCGGGCGACACCCAGGGCTGCCAGCTCAACCGCGACACGCACGAGGTGAAAGCCCCCGATGGCTTCAAGGCGGCCTATGCGCAGTACGTGGCCGGTGGCTGGCCCGCGCTCAGCTGCGACCCGGCCTATGGCGGCCAGGGTCTGCCTTTTGTGGTCAACCAGTGCTTTTACGAAATGCTCAACTCGGCCAACCAGGCCTGGACCATGTACCCGGGCCTGTCGCATGGCGCCTATGAATGCCTGCATGCGCACGGCACGCCCGAGCAAAAAGACCTGTACTTGCCCAAGCTGACCAGCGGTGAGTGGACCGGCACCATGTGCCTGACCGAGCCGCATTGCGGCACCGACCTGGGGATGCTGCGCACCAAGGCCGAGCCGCAGGCCGACGGCACTTACCGCCTGAGCGGCCAGAAGATCTTCATCAGCGCCGGTGAACACGACCTGGCCCCCAACATCGTGCACCTGGTGCTGGCCCGCTTGCCCGATGCGCCTCCCGGCAGCAAAGGCATCAGCCTGTTTTTGGTGCCCAAGCACAAGGTCGCCGCCGACGGCAGCGTGGGCGAGCGCAACGGCATCTACTGTGGCGGCCTCGAGCACAAGATGGGCATCCACGGCAACGCGACGTGCCAGATGGTGCTCGACGGCGCCGAGGGCACCCTGGTGGGCCAGCCCAACAAAGGCCTGGCGGCCATGTTCGTGATGATGAACGCGGCGCGCCTGGGCGTGGGCAACCAGTCGCTGGGCCTGACCGAAGTGGCTTACCAAAATGCCTTGGCCTATGCCAAGGATCGCGTGCAGATGCGCTCGCTCACCGGCGTCAAGGCGCCGGGCAAACCGGCGGACCCGATCATCGTGCACCCCGATGTGCGCCGCATGCTCTTGACCGCCAAGGCCTATGCCGAGGGCGGCCGGGCCCTGGCTTGCTACTGCGCCTTGCTGCTCGACAAGGAACTCAACCACCCCGACGACGCGGTGCGTGCCGAGGCCGCCGAGGTGGTGGCCCTGCTCACGCCCATCGTCAAGGCCTTCACCACCGACAACGCCTGGGAGGCCACCTCGGCCTGCCAGCAAGTGTTTGGGGGGCACGGCTACATCAAGGAGTGGGGCATGGAGCAGTTTGTGCGCGACGCCCGCATCAACATGATCTATGAAGGCACCAACACCATCCAGTCGCTGGACTTGCTGGGCCGCAAGGTGCTGGGCAACCAGGGCGCCACGCTCAAGAAATTTGGCAAATTGGTGGAGCAACTGGTCAAGGCCGAAATGGGCAACGAGGCCATGGCCGAGTTCATCCAGCCGCTGGCCGATCTGGGCGGCAAGCTGACCCAGCTCACCGGTGAAGTGGGCATGAAAGGCCTGGGCAATGCCGATGAGGTGGGCGCGGCTGCGGTCGATTACCTGCGCGTGGTGGGCCACCTGGTGCTGGGCTACTTCTGGGCCCGCTCGGCGCAAATCGCCCTGGCCAAACTGGCCCAGGCCGAAGAAGAGGCGCAGCGCCCCGACCCTTTCTACCAGGGCAAGCTGCAAACAGCGCGTTTTTATTTCACGCGTTTGATGCCCGAAACATCGAGCCTGATGCGCCGCATCCGCGCCGGCAGCGATGTCCTGATGGACACCGACGCCGCTTTGGCGTGAGCATCGATCCAAGGACACATCCCATGAAAAACACCCTGCGCTTGAGCGCCATGATCGCCGCCAGTTTGTGGGGGCTGGGGGCGCAAGCCAACAGCCCGGTGGGCCGCTGGCACACCGTGGACGACAAGACCGGCGAAATCAAGAGCGTGGTGACCATCGAAGAGGCGGGCGGTGTGCTGCGTGGCAAGGTCAGCCAGATCGTGCGCAAGGGCGCCGACCTGGGCGCCAAATGCGACAAATGCGCCGATGACCGCAAGGGCCAGCTCATCCTGGGCATGGAAATCATCCGCGGCGTGAAAAAGTCGGAGGGCCAAGGCCACTGGGAGGGCGGCGAGATCCTCGACCCGGAAGAGGGCAAGCTGTACCGCGTGCGACTGACGCCGGTCGAGGGCGGCGCGAAACTGCAAGTGCGCGGTTTTCTGGGGCCTTTTTGGCGCAACCAGCTGTGGGTCAAAGCCCCTTGATCCTGAATTTCTTCACTGTCGCCGCCCAGCCGGGCGGCCTTTTTTTGAGGCGAAAGCACCATGTCTGACATCCTGACCCACACCGACGCGGGGGTGATGACCATCACCTTCAACCGACTGGACAAGAAAAACTCCATCACCTCCGGCATGTACGCCGCCATGGCCGACGCCGTGGCCCAGGCTGCGGCCGATCCTCACGTCCGGGTCGTGGTGTTTCAGGGGCACGAAAGCATCTTCAGCGCGGGCAATGACATCGGCGACTTTTTGAACCAGCCGCCCTCCACCCAGGAATCGCCCGTTTACCGGTTCCTACGCGGCATCGCCACTTTCGAAAAACCCCTGCTCGCAGCCGTGGCGGGGCCTGCGGTGGGCATCGGCACCACCATGCTGTTCCATTGCGATCTGGTCTATGCCGGTGACAACGCGGCGTTCTCCATGCCTTTTGTCAACCTGGGCTTGTGCCCCGAAGCCGCGTCCAGCCTGCTGGCGCCGCGCATGTTCGGCTACCACCGCGCGGCCGAGGCCCTGCTCATGGGCGAGCCCTTTTTTGCCGAAGCCGCGCAGGAAGTCGGCCTGGTCAACCGCGTGGTGCCCCCAACCGAGGTCAATGGTTACGCCCAGGCGCAAGCGCGCAAACTGGCGGCCAAGCCCCTGTCGTCGCTGATTGAAACCAAGCGTCTGATGAAGGGCGGCTCCCAACAAGAGGTGCTGCAAAAAATGGACGAAGAAGGCCAAAGCTTTGGCCGCATGCTGCGTGAACCCGCCGCCAAAGAAGCCTTCGGCGCCTTCATGGCAAAGCGCAAACCCGACTTCAGCAAGGTCTGAAGTGGGGGCAGGGCGGCAGCTCAGCCCGCTGCGCCCAAGCGCCAGAGTGACGTGACTTCGGCCGCGCGGGCCGCATGCAAGGCATCGCTGCGGTCTTGCGCTTTGGCATGCACCGGCCGGGCGTCCAGCCGCCCCAACACCACCAAGCCCGCATCGGCCACCCAGCCCAAGAGGGCCGCGCGGCTGCGCAAACCCAGGTGCTCGGCCAGGTCCGACAAAATCAGCCAGCCCTCGCCACCTTCGAACAGGTGTTCGCGCAGGCCCGCCAAAAAGCCCTGGAGCATCTGGCTGCCCTCGTCGTAGACGGCCTGGTCCAGCAAACCCACCGGGCGTGCCGGCAACCAGGGCGGGTTGCACACCACCAAAGCCGCCTGGCCCGGCGGGAACAAATTCGCCTGCACCAGCTGCACCTGGTTTTGCAGGCCCAGGCGCTGCAGGTTGTCGCGCGCACAGGCCAGGGCCCTGTCCGACAAATCGCAGCCCACCACCTGCGCCACGCCACGGCGGGCCAGCACCGCCGACAAAACGCCGCTGCCCACCCCCACATCAAAAGCCAGCGGCTTGGCCTTCAGCGCTGCAGGCAAGGGGGCTTGGGCCACCAGGGCCACATACTCGCCGCGTACCGGAGAAAACACACCGTAATGCGGGTGAATGCGCAGGGCCTCGCCCAAGGCGGGCACTTCCACGCCGTTTTTGCGCCACTCGAAAGCGCCCACCGCACCTTGCAAGCTGCGCAGCGACAGCACCGAGGCTTGTCCATTCGCCGGGCCAAAAGCCTGCACACAGGCCTGCCGCACATCGGGCGCACGGCGCAAGGCCATGCCATAGTCGCCATCGAGTTCGATCAACAGCGCATTCAACACCCGGTTGCGCTGTGACTGGGCTTGGCGGTGGGCATGGAAGGCTGCACCGGGCAAGGGGGCAGGGCCCGCAGCCGTGGACGCCTGCTGGGGGCGGGTTTTTTTGGGCTTGTCGATGCGACGCGCCATGGCCTGCAGCAACTGCCGCGCGTTCTGAAAATCGCTGCGCCACAGCAGGCCTGTGCCCGCACACGCCAGCCGATAGGCCGAATCGGCCGTCATGGTGTCATCGGCCACGACCACGGTTTTGGGCATCACCGCCCCTGCATCCATGCGCCACAAAGCCGAGCGGGCCTCGCCGTTTTCGCTCCAATGCAGCTGTGTTTGCGCCGTCATGCCATACCGCCCAAAGGCGCCTGTGTCAAAAATTCGGGCCAATGGCCCGGAGGGGGACTATAGCCTTGAGCCGAATCCTGGAGGGCCAGGGTCGAATCAGGGCAGGTCCATGCCGTCAGTACAATTCATCCATTATGAAAACAAATACGGTCAAGTCGCTTGAGGTTTGCTTCCCAAACAGACAAGGCATGAAAAGCTAAAATTGCCATCACGCACTGAATTGTCTAAAACATTGCTGACTCATCAACGAGGCTCCATGATCCCTGTAATCATCTCCGGTGGCGTGGGCTCACGCTTGTGGCCCGTTTCGCGAGAGCAGCATCCCAAACCGTTCATCCGTTTGGGCGATGGCCAAAGCCTCATCCAAAAAGCTTTCTTGCGTGGGGTCCAATTGGAGGCCGTCAAATCGGTCATGACGGTCACCAACCGTGACCTCTTCTTCAAGACCCAGCAGGAATACCTCGAAGTCTCTCCTGAGAACACCCAATTCAACTATGTGCTGGAGCCCTTTGGGCGCAACACGGCCGCAGCCATAGCCGCTGCAGCCCTGGAGGTCGAGCGGGTGGATGGCCCCGATCAGATCATGCTGGTCCTCGCAGCCGATCACCTGATCACCGACCAAGTTGGGTTTCAACAGGCGGTAGACCAGGCCATGGCCCTGGCCCGACAGGGGCAACTGGTCACCTTTGGCATCCAGCCGTCTGCACCCGAGACCGGCTATGGCTACATCGAAGCCGAAGACCATCGCGTCATCCGATTCGTAGAAAAACCAAGCATCGACAAAGCCCGCGAATACCTCGAATCTGGCCGATACCTTTGGAATGCGGGCATGTTCTGCTTTACTGCGGGCGTTCTGCTGTCACAAATGCACGAACACTGCCCCGACATTTTGGCGGCCACACGCCAATGTCTGGCGACATCGCGCCGCTCACAGGGTGACCACACCCAGCAGGTCGAACTTGACAGCGATCTCTTCGCACGAGTTCCTGAAGACTCCATCGACTATGCGGTCATGGAAAAATCCCGCTGCGTTGCCGTCGTCCCCTGCGACATTGGCTGGAGCGACATCGGCTCGTGGACGGCACTGGGCGATTTGACCGACAGCGACAGCCTGGGCAACCGCGTGCTGGGCCAGGCCATGTTGCACGAAACCCGCAATTGCACCATCCAGTCCAGCAACCGTTTGGTCGGCACCGTGGGTGTCGAGAACCTGCTCATCATCGACACCCCTGACGCCTTGCTGGTGGCCGATCGCAACAAGGCGCAAGATGTCAAGCACCTGTTTGCCACCCTGAAGAGCCTGGGCCATGAAACCCACAAAACGCACAAGACCGTGCACCGCCCATGGGGCACCTACACCGTGCTTGAAGAAGGTCAGGGCTTCAAAATCAAACGCATCGAAGTCAAGCCCGGTGGCCGCCTGAGCCTGCAAATGCACAAACACCGCAGCGAACACTGGATCGTGGTGTCCGGTGTGGCCAAAGTCATCAACGGCGAGAGCGAACTCACGGTCAACACCAACGAATCCACCTACATCCCTGCAGGCCACAAGCACCGCCTCGAAAACCTGCAAAGCGACATGCTCGTCATGATCGAAGTGCAAAGCGGTGGGTATCTGGGGGAAGACGACATCGTCCGCTTTGAAGACCAATACGGACGCGCCGGCTGAATGATCAAATTCTGGCACCCCATTTGGGCCTATCGTGGGTTCATTCGGGGCAGCGTTCAACGGGAATTCCAGAGCAAGTACCGCAATTCGCTCCTCGGCGCGACCTGGACGATCATCCAACCGCTGGCCATGATCGTGGTCTACACCGTCATCTTTTCGCAGGTCATGCGGGCCAAACTTCCGGGCGTGGACAGTGCCTATGGTTACAGCATTTACCTGTGCGCCGGCCTCATCACCTGGGGCCTGTTTGCCGAAATCACCGCCCGGTCGCAAAGCATGTTTCTGGACAATGCCAACATGCTCAAAAAGATGAGCTTTCCGCGCATCACACTGCCCCTGATCGTGGTCCTGAATGCGACGCTCAACTTCGCCATCATCTTGGGCTTGTTCCTGGCGTTCTTGTGGCTGAGCGGTGCTTGGCCCGGTTGGGCCAGTCTGGCCTTGATTCCGGTCTTGCTCATCCAGATCATCCTGGCCACCGGTTTGGGCATGGTGCTGGGCGTGCTCCATGTTTTCTTTCGCGACGTGGGCCAATTCTTTGCCATCTTTCTGCAATTCTGGTTCTGGTTGACGCCCATCGTCTACCCCGCCAACATCCTGCCGCCAAGTGTCAAGGCCTGGATGGATCTCAACCCCATGGTGCCCTTGGTCAGCAGCTACCAAGGCATCTTTGTCCAGGGCCAATGGCCCGACTGGACCCGGTTGTTGGCCCCGCTGGTGTTAGGACTTTTGCTGTGCTATCTGGGGCTCAAACTGTTTCAACGCCACTCGGGCGACATGGTGGACGAGCTTTGATGGGCGAAATCCAAGTTCAGGGCCTGGGCAAAGCCTACCGCCAATACAAGAACCGCTGGGGCAGATTGGCCGAATGGCTGTTGCCTGGTCAGCCCGTCCGTCACCAACTCAAGTGGGTCCTGCAAGACATCGACTTTGAAGTGAAAGCCGGTGAAGCCGTGGGCATCATCGGCATCAACGGTGCAGGCAAAAGCACCTTGCTCAAACTCATCACCGGCACCACCAGGCCGACCACCGGCAGCGTCCGCATGAGCGGCCGTGTGGCCGCCATGCTGGAATTGGGCATGGGCTTTCATCCCGACTTCAGTGGCAGGCAAAACGCCCACATGGCCGCCCAACTGCTGGGCATCGGCGTGGACGACATCTCTCGCCTCATGCCCGACATCGAGGCCTTTGCCGAGATCGGTCACTACATCGACCAACCTGTGCGCGTGTACAGCAGCGGCATGCAAATGCGCCTGGCCTTCAGTGTGGCCACCGCCATCCGGCCAGACATCCTCATCGTTGACGAGGCGCTCTCGGTGGGCGATGCATACTTTCAGCACAAAAGCTTTGACCGCATCCGCGAATTTCGCAAACTGGGCACCACCTTGCTGATCGTCAGCCATGACAAGAGCGCGATTCAGACCATTTGCGACCGCGCCATCCTGCTCAATGAGGGGCGTTTGGCGATGGAGGGCTCCCCCGAGGCGGTCATGGATTTTTACAACGCCAAACTGGCGGATCATCAAAATCAAAAAATCAACCAAATTGTTCAACACGATGGTTCGGTTCAAACCATTTCGGGAACAGGACAAGCCAGCATCGAAAGCGTCATGCTGACAGACCAAAATGGGCACCCTGTTGAGGTCGTTGAGCTGGGTCAATGGGTTCGCTTGTGCGTCAGCGCCAAGGCGGAGCATGACCTGCCAGAGCTGGTGCTGGGTTTCATGATCAAGGACCGTTTGGGGCAACCCATTTTTGGCACCAACAGTCACCATTGCCATCAACCATTGCGCCAGATCGGTGCGGGCCAGCAGATCCAATTCGTATTCGAATTCAATGCCAATTTGGGGCCTGGTCACTACTCGATGGCCTTGGCGCTTCATACGCGGGACACCCACCTCGAAAACAATTACGAATGGCGTGATCAGGCCCTGATTTTTCAGATGGTGAACAACCGGCAAAACGAGTTTGTAGGTGTTGCCTGGCTCAAACCCACATTGCGAATCGATACATGAGCGACAACTTTTACCGAGCTTTCGAAGACCTCCACCGGGGCCAGAGAAGCGACATCATCCGTCGCCTGCAGGTCTACCTGCCCTTCGTGTTGCCGGTAGCCCAAGCGAACCCGCATGCCCCATGCCTGGATTTGGGCTGTGGACGTGGCGAGTGGCTGCAATTGTTGACAGAACAAAACCTGAATGCCTCGGGCGTGGACCTCGATGCAGGCATGCTGGCAGCAGCACAAGCCTTGGGCCTGCAGGTGCGTCAAACCGATGCCATTGAGGCCTTGAAAGACGCAGCAGATGGCAGCATCGCGGTCGTCACCGCCTTTCATTTGGTCGAACATTTGCCATTTGCAAGTTTGCAAGAGCTTGTGACGCAAGCCAAGCGTGTCCTGGTGCCGGGAGGTTTGCTGATCATGGAAACCCCCAATCCTGATAATTTGCGGGTGGCCACCCACAATTTTTACCTAGACCCCAGCCACCTCAAGCCGATTCCATCCTTGCTCTTGTCGATGGTTTCAGAGTACTGCGGTTTTGCACGGACCAAAATATTGGGCTTGCAAGAGAGTCCTGCGTTGCGATTCCAGCCAGAAGTAGATCTTCAGGATGTTTTGGCGGGAGCGAGCCCGGATTACGCCGTGATCGCTCAGACATCAGGATCGAGCCTTGCTGCGGAGCCACTCAACGCCGCATTCGAACGCGATTACGGCATCAGCACCACAGAACTGGCCCAGAGCTACACCCAGCAGCAAATTCGCACAATCAAAGCGCTCAAATCCGAGATCAATGACCTGCGAGACCTGGTCCATCTCGAAGTCAACCATCTGAAACAGCTGCAAGCGCAAAGTGCCGAGCAATTGGCGCACGCCCTGGGTCGAACCGATCTGCTGGAAGACCAAGTGCGAGCCCTGCAGCGCAGCGTGCTCTTGCGCCTTGCGCGGCCATTGCAGTGGGCGGCTGACCAATACCTCAAACTGCGTCAACATGGACTGAAGACCCGCTGGCTCGCGCTCTTGCGCAAGTTCGGATGGATGAAAGCCAAACCCGGCCCTACAGACCACAAGCCTGATTGAAGCCATGCGGCTATTGATTGATCTGCAAGGCGCCCAAGCTACCCATCACCAAAGAGGCATCGGGCGTTATTCACTTTCTTTGGCGCTGGCACTGGTGCGACAAAAGGACGCACACGAAGTGCGGCTGCTGCTGAACGCCCACTTTGCCCAAAGCGTGCAAGAAATTCGCGCAGCGTTTGCCGGCCATTTGCCCGACGATCACATCCACCTCTGGCAAGGCATTGAGCCCTTCGACGACGCCAGCCTGGACCATGTTGAGCGCCGCAAACTTGCTGCCCAGTTGCGCAGCGCCCACATTGCCTCCATCCAGCCGGATGTGGTGCTGCTCACCAGCCTGTTTGAGGGACCCGGCAATGCCGCCATCGTGGCGATTGACGCCAGCGAACCACCCACGGCCGTGGTTCTGTATGACCTGATACCTTGGATCCACCAGAACCTCTACCTCACCACACCGGCCATGAGGGACTGGTACCGGTCCCGCTTGGCAGAGCTGAACAAGGCCCATCTGTTGTTGTCCATATCGCAGCACACGCGAAGTGAAGCCCTGGCATACCTCGACTGGCCGCCCGACCGTGTTGTCAATATTTCAAGTGCATGCGACGACATTTTTGCGCCTGCCCAGGTGCCCAGCGCCCTGAGGCAGTCTTGGGCAAGTCAACACGGCTTGACGCGGCCATTCCTGATGTACACAGGCGGTCTTGATCAACGCAAAAACATCGAACGGCTGATTCGCGCCTACGGCAAACTGCCCATGCTGATCAGGCAAGCGCATCAACTGGTCATTGTGTGTGCCATCCATGAAGAGGCGAAGCAGCGTTTGCAGCAAGAAGCCCTCCATGCCGGACTCGATGCGAACGACATGGTCATGACCGGTTTCGTTGCGGAAGACCATTTGGTCGCTTTGTACAACGCCTGCAAAGCCTTTATTTTCCCCAGCTGGCACGAGGGGTTTGGTTTGCCTGTGCTCGAAGCGATGCGCTGCGGCAAAGCGGTGATCGCCGCCAACACCACCAGTCTGCCGGAAGTGCTTGGATACCCTCAGGCGCTGTTTGACCCCTTCAACGAAGACGAGATGCGAGACCGAATGGCGTGGGTGCTGGGTGACGACCCTGCCCGCCATCAGTTGGAGCAACACGCCCTGGTCCAGTCCGCCCAATTCGATTGGGACAGCACAGCCTTGGCTGCCCTCGCTGCGTTGTTCGATGCGTTGCCAATCCCCAAGTCAGATGCGCGACAACGCAAACCACGGCTGGCCTGCGTTTCCCCATTGCCACCTGAGCAAAGTGGCATCAGTGACTACACCGCACAACTGCTCAAAGACCTGTCAGATCACTACGACATCGAAGTCATCGTGCAGCAAACCATGGTCAGCGACGAATGGATTTTGGCGCATTGCCCCGTTCGAACGGTGGATTGGTTCAAGCAGCACCATCCCCAATTTGACCGGGTGCTTTATCACGTCGGCAACTCGCACTTTCATGCGCACATCCTCGAATTGATGGCGAATATTCCAGGTGTGGTGGTCCTGCATGACTTTTTTATTTCCGGTTTGCAATCGCATCGCCTGCAAGGCGACGGCGGTCAAGCTTGGCGCAACATGCTGCATGCCAGCCACGGATACCCGGCATTGCTGGCGGACCAATTGCCCAGTGATCGCGCTGATGTGGTCTGGCAGTACCCCTGCAATTTGCCGGTTCTGCAGCAGGCGCTGGGCATCATCGTGCACAGCGATTTCAGTCTGCGATTGGCCAGACAGTGGTTTGGAGATCACACCCCCATCGATTGGCCAATCATCCCCCTGCTGCGTGCGCCAGCGGCGCGCCAGCCCGAGGGCAAGGCGGCCATTCGACAAAGACTCCAATGGCCACCCGATGCTTTTGTCGTTTGTTCCTTTGGACTCATCGGCCCCCACAAACTCAACCGCGAATTGCTCGACGCTTTTCTTGGATCGGCCCTGGCCAAGGACGATCGCTGCATCCTGGTTTTTGTGGGCGCCAATGACGAGGGACCTTATGGTCAAGGCCTGTTGGACCGCATTCAACAGTCGGCCATTTCATCGCGCATCCGCATCACAGGGTGGACAGATGCCAATGACTATCAAGATTGCCTGGCTGCTGCTGACCTGGGTGTGCAATTGCGCACCCTGTCCAGAGGCGAAACCTCGGCAGCCGTGCTCGACTGCATGAGCCATGGGCTGCCAACCATCGTCAATGCCAACGGCAGCATGGCCGATCTGGACCCGAAAACGGTTTGGCAGCTGGCAGACAGTTTTTACACCTACGAACTCATCCACGCCATGGAAACCCTGTGGCAGGCGCCGGAAAAACGTGCACAGCTGGGCCAACAAGCCCGGCACCTGCTGGCCACACGACACGCCCCCGAGGCGTGCGCACGTCAGTACCAAAAGGCCCTGGAAAGCTTCTACGAACTGCACCCATCCACTGGGCCCGGACAACTGCAAAAGCTTCGAACGCTCGAACTCAGTCATGCGGAACATGCGCAAGCGCGTGCGATGCTGGCCCAGTTGTTTCCGCCACAGCCGCGTCTGCGTCAACTGTTGGTCGACATCTCTGAACTCGTGCGCCATGACTCACGAACGGGCATTCAACGCGTCACACGAGCCATTCTCAACCAGTGGCTGCGAGAGCCCCTGGCCGGCTGGCGCATTGAACCCGTCTGGGCGCAACCCGACAGGCCCGGTTACAGGTATGCCCGCCTGTACACCGCCAATTTTTTGGGGTTGCCGCGCGATTGGGCGAGTGATGAACCCGTGCAAGCTTGGGCTGGCGATGTGTTTTTGGGCCTAGACCTTCAGCCCACCGTCGTCCATTCACAACAAAACACCTTGCGCCAATGGCAAGGCCAGGGTGTGCGTGTGCAATTTGTGGCCTACGATCTGTTGCCAGTGACGCATCCTGAATTTTTTGTGCCTGGTGCGGCCCAAGGCTTTACACAATGGCTCACTACCATTGCCCTCGCCGATGTGGTGATCAGCATCTCGCGCAGCACCCGGGACGCACTGCGAACATGGTTGCAACACCACAAGCCCGAATGCCATCCCGCGCTGGAATGGTTTCACCTGGGGGCTGATGTGGAGCAATCCGTGCCCACCCGCGGATTCCCTGACCATGCCGAAAACATCTTGCCAGGCATCAAGGCGCGCAAGAGTTTTTTGATGGTGGGTACCCTCGAGCCGCGCAAAGCGCATGCGCAAGTGCTCGATGCTTTTGACGAGCTCTGGCGCCAGGGACACCCTTTGAACCTGGTCCTGGTTGGCAAACAAGGCTGGTTGACGGAATCTTTGGTGGAGCGATTGAACCAGCATCCTGAAAACGGCAAGCGACTCCTCTGGCTCCAGGGCGTCAGCGATGACATGCTGGCCTGGCTTTACCAGCACAGCACGGCCCTGATTGCCGCCTCATATGCAGAAGGTTACGGCTTGCCATTGATCGAAGCCGCGCGCCATGGCTGCCCGGTGTTGGCGCGTGACATTCCGGTATTTCGCGAAGTCGCATACACACATGCCCATTACTTTGCAGCCGAATCTGCTGCAGACTTGTCGAGCGCCATCCTTGGCTGGCTTGCCTTGCATCACCAGAACAAACACCCGGTTTCCTCGGGCATGCATGCGCTCAGCTGGAAAAAAAGTGCTCAGAATTTGCTCGCGCTTGTTTGTGCCGATGCCAAGAAAACACAGGCAAAACCAGTATGACAACGGAACACAAAAAACAGTCCGGACTTCAATTGCAGATGCAGCGTTTGCGCGAGCAGGGCGTGCGTCGGCGCTTCACTGCGGGCGTCAAGAAATTGACGTTCAAGTCATTCGGTTTTCTGGCTCAGCGACTTCACAAGCAACCGCGGGTGCGAAAAATCGTGATTTCTTTTTTGAATGCGACGGGTCTCAAAACCCGCGTGAAGAGATTCCTCACCCCTGAACCACAGGTTCAACCGATCTATCTGTCAGCACGCGCACTGGAAATTCGCCAGGAAATCAGGCGTATGCTGGCCCAGCAGAAGGAATTCTGATGCGCATTGTGATAGACATGCAAGGTGCGCAAACCGACAGCCGGTTTCGGGGTATTGGTCGGTACACGTTGTCCCTGGTTCAGGCCTTGGTGCGTAACCAGGCGCAGCATGACATTGTGCTTGTCCTCAATGGCCGATTCGAGCACACACTGGAGCCCATACGCCAAGCCTTCAGGGACATTCTGCGGCCTGAAAAAATCCGGGTATGGACAGCACCTGGTCCAGTGGGTTTGCATGCACCGCATAACCAAGGCCGACACGAACTGGCCATCCTATTGCGCGAATCATTCATGGCCAGTTTGTCGCCGGACATCGTGATGATCACCAGTTTTTTTGAAGGCTATGTTGACGACGCTGTCACAAGTGTTCGCCATCACGATGTCAACACCCCTATTTGTGTCATCGCCTACGACTTCATACCTCTGCTCAATCCTGTTCAGTACCTGGACCCCCATCCTGATTACGCTGACTATTACAAGAACAAAGTGCGGCAGTTCAGAACAGCCGATCATTTTTTGGCCATCTCTGAGTCTTCTCGGCTTGAAACCGTGAACCATCTGAGTGTCCCGCCCCTTCGCACCAGCAACATCGGTGCCGCATGCGAGCCATTCTTCAAGCCCATGACCGTTCCTGCCAGCGAACAACAAGCGCTCTTGAACAAGTGGGGGGTGACCCAAAAATTCATGCTCTATACCGGTGGGGCAGATGAACGGAAAAACCTGCCCCGGCTGGTTCAGGCAATTGCCAGCCTGCCTGTCGACATTCAGCAATCACATCAACTGCTGTTTGCCGGCAAGTTGTCGGACACACAACAATCCGAATTGAAGTCCATCGCCAATGCGCACGGATTGGTTGAACAGGCGCTTTTGTTCACGGGTTTTGTATCAGACATGGAACTGGTCATGGCCTATAACCTCTGCCAACTGTTCATTTTTCCATCGTGGCATGAAGGCTTTGGTCTTCCACCTTTAGAGGCCATGGCCTGTGGTGCGCCCACCATTGCTGCCAATACCAGCAGCCTGCCTGAAGTCATCGGTTGGCCAGACGCATTGTTTGACCCATTGGATGTGCACGCCATGGCTCAGAAAATCCATCAATCCTTGACAGACTCGGTTTTTCGAGCGCAGTTGGTGGCGAACGCCCAAGTGCAAGCCAGAAAATTCAGCTGGGATGCATCGGCCCGTCAAGCCATCCAAGCCATTGAGTCAGCTGTTCAGAGGCCCATCACCGATCAAATTCCGGCACAGCCTCCAATCGGAACGCTGGCCGAGACACCTCCATCCCTCTTGCGTGCGGCGGTTCAAGTCCTTCAGAAACACCGGATGCTTTCGGACCATGACGTGGACAGTTTGGCCGCCTGCATGGCTCAAAATGAACAACAACTGGGCTTACCCATGCCCACGGAGATGACGCCACCCAATTGATTCCCAACAGGTGCGAAAATAAACCATTATCAAATTTAAACCCAAAGCTTGTGCCCAAGCGTGCAAGCTGTAAAGACAGAGACCCCATGAAAAAAGCCATCGTCACCGGAATCACAGGCCAAGACGGCGCCTACCTGGCTCAACTGCTGCTGGAAAAAGGCTACACCGTCTTCGGCACTTACCGCCGCACCAGCTCCGTCAACTTCTGGCGCATCGAAGAGCTGGGTGTGCACAACCACCCCCATCTGCAGCTGGTCGAATACGACCTCACCGATTTGGGCGCCAGCATCGCCCTGGTGCAAAAAGCACAGCCCGACGAAATCTACAACTTGGCTGCGCAAAGTTTCGTGGGCGTGAGCTTCGAGCAACCCAGTGCCACCGCGCAAATCACCGGCATTGGCGCCCTCAACCTGCTTGAAGCCATCCGCCTGGTCAACACCCGCATCCGCTTCTACCAAGCCAGCACCTCCGAAATGTTTGGCAAAGTCCAGGCCATTCCCCAGGTTGAAGACACCCCGTTTTACCCACGCAGCCCTTATGGAGTGGCCAAGCTCTACGCCCACTGGATGACCATCAACTACCGCGAGAGCTATGGCATCTTTGGCGCCAGCGGCATCCTGTTCAACCACGAAAGCCCCTTGCGGGGCCGTGAATTCGTGACCCGCAAAATCACCGACAGCGTGGCCAAAATCAAGCTCGGCCAGCTCGATTGCCTGGAGCTGGGCAACCTGGACGCCAAGCGCGACTGGGGCTATGCCAAAGAATACGTCGAGGGCATGTGGCGCATGCTGCAAGCCGACGAACCCGACACCTTTGTGCTGGCCACCAACCGCACAGAAACCGTGCGAGACTTCGTGCGCATGGCCTTCAAGGGCGCTGGCATGGCGGTGGACTTCAAAGGCCAACAGGAAGACGAGACCGCCATCGACACCGCCACCGGCAAAACCGTCATGCGCATCAACCCCAAGTTTTACCGTCCCGCCGAAGTCGAACTGCTCATTGGCAACCCCGCCAAAGCCAAGGCCAAACTCGGCTGGGCGCCCGAGACCACGCTGGAGCAGCTGTGCCAGATGATGGTCGAGGCAGATTTGCGCCGCAACCAAACCGGTTTTTCATTCTGATGAACATCCTACTCACGGGGGCAGCAGGGTTCACGGGCCACCACTTTGCCCTCAGTGCCCAAGCCGCAGGACACCAAGTGCTGCCCTTGCAGGCCGACCTGACCGACAAAGCGGCGGTGGCCGCCGAAGTGCGGCAAGCCGCGCCCGACGCGGTGTTGCACCTGGCCGCCATCAGCTTTGTCGGGCATGCCGACGACAGCGATTTTTACCGCGTCAACGTCATTGGCACCATGCACCTGCTGGCCGCCGTGGCCGCTTTGCCCAAACCGCCGCAAAAAGTCCTGCTCGCCAGCAGCGCCAACATCTATGGCAACTGCGACGCCTCGCCCATCCACGAAGACCAGGCCCCGGCCCCTGTCAACCACTACGCCGCCAGCAAACTCGCCATGGAGCACATGGCACGCACCTTTTCCGACCGTCTGCCCATCGTCATCACCCGCCCCTTCAACTACACCGGGGCCGGGCAGGGCGGTCAATTCCTCATCCCCAAGCTGGTCGACCACTTCGCCCGCCGCGCACCCCACATCGAGCTGGGCAACCTGCATGTCGAGCGCGAATTCAATGACGTGCGCATGGTCTGTCAGGCCTACCTGGCGCTGCTGTTGCACGGCCAGCCCGGTCAGGCCTACAACGTCTGCAGCGGCCAAACCTACACCCTGCAAAATGTGTTGAACATGCTCACCGCCATCACGGGTCACGGCATTGAAGTGCGGGTCAACCCCGCCTTTGTGCGCGCCAACGAAGTGCACCGCCTGTGCGGCAATCCGGCCAAGTTAACCGCTTGTGCCGGCCCATTGCCTCCATTCGGACTCAGCGACACCCTCCAGTGGATGCTGGAGCAGCCCTGATGCGCATTGGACTCGGCGCCACTGTCCTCGCCCGAGGTTTGGCACACCAGCAACTCGACGGCATTGGTTACTACACCCAAGAGCTGGCGCACCGCTTGACCTCTTTCGGTTGCGAATGGCGCCCCATGGTGTTTGGCGCCACCACGCTGGCCCACATCGACCAACGGCCCATCGGCCATCTGCCACGTTACAGCACGGCCGCATTGCTGAGCGCCCTCACGGGAGGGGGCTTTGCCGGCCACCGCAGCTGGCGCGGTCAGATCGATCTTTTTCACGCCACCGACCACCACATTCCCCGGCTGCCCGGCATCCCTGTTTTGGCGACACTCATGGACGCCATTCCGCTGTCCCACCCCGAATGGGCCAACGCCCGCTTTCGCAGACTCAAAAACACACTCTGGCGTCAAGCCTCGCGCTGGGCAGACCATGTGGTCACCATTTCCGAATTCGCCAAAACCCAGATCATCGAGCACTTCGGCATCGCGGCCCATCAGATCAGTGTGGTCCCGCTGGGTGTGGACCAACGCTTCTACGACCGCCTTGATCCTGGCACCGTGCAAAGCGTTCGCCTGGCCCATGGCCTGCAGCGCCCCTATTTTTTGTGCATCGGCACCTTGCAGCCGCGCAAAAATGTCCACCGGGTCATCGACGCCTACCAAAGCCTGCCGCCCCATTTGCTCAAAACACACGATCTGGTCATCGTGGGTCGCAACGGCTGGGGCAGTGAAGCCCTCGTGCAGCGCCTGCACAGCCTGTCGCCCCAATCGGGCGTGCGGTGGTTGGGCGGCATCCCCGATGTTGACAAGCGCGCCCTCTTGCAAAACGCAAGCGCACTTGTCTTTCCCTCCTTGTCCGAAGGCTTCGGCCTGCCCGTGCTTGAAGCTTTTGCCAGCCAGACACCGGTCATCGCCTCCAACACCACCTCGCTGCCCGAGATCGCCGCCGACGCGGCCGTGTTGATTGACCCCTGTGACACGTCCGCCATCGCCCAGGCCATGCAGCACTTGGCCGACAACCCCGACCACGCCGCGCAACTGTGCGCCCAAGGCCTGGCGCGGTCGCGCCTTTACAGTTGGCAATCTTGTGCCCAACAAACCTCTGCCATCTACCAGCGCATGCTCGGCCATACCCCATGAAAATCGCCATCGTCCACGACTGGCTCGTCACCTACGCCGGGGCTGAGCGCGTGCTCGAGCAAATGCTCGCCTGCTTCCCCCAGGCCGACCTGTACAGCGTGGTCGACTTTGTGCCCCCCCAGGAGCGCGGTTTTTTGCAAGGCAAAAGCCCCCGCACCACCTTCATCCAGCAACTGCCCGGGGCCAAAAGCCGTTACCGCAGCTACCTGCCCCTCATGCCCCTGGCCATCGAGCAGCTCGACCTGTCGGGCTACGACCTCCTCCTCTCCAGCTCGCACGCCGTGGCCAAAGGCGTCCTCGTTGCGCCCGACCAACTGCACCTGTGCATGTGTTACACCCCGATTCGCTACGCTTGGGACCTGCAACACCAATACCTGCAAGAGTCTGGTCTGGTGCGTGGCCCCAAAGCCTGGGCCGCCCGCTGGCTGCTGCACAAAATGCGCCTGTGGGACAGCCGCACAGCCCACGGCGTTGATCAATTCATCGCCATCTCGCACTACATCGCCCGCCGCATCCAGAAAAGCTACCGCCGCGATGCGGTCGTCATCTACCCCCCGGTGGACACCGACTTCTTTGTCCCACCCGTAGCCCCAACCCCGCCTGGCGGCTACTACTTGACCGCCTCGCGCATGGTGCCCTACAAAAAAATGGCCACCATTGTGGAGGCCTTCCGGCTCTTGCCTGACCAACAGCTCATCGTCATTGGTGACGGTCCGGACATGGCCAAATGCCAAGCCGCTGCGGGCCCCAACGTTCAGCTGCTGGGGCGTCAAAGCGCGGCCAGCTTGCTGGGTCACCTGCAAAACGCCCAGGCCTTCATCTTTGCCGCCGAAGAAGACTTTGGCATTGCCCCCATCGAGGCCCAGGCCTGTGGCATCCCCGTCATCGCCTACGGCAAAGGCGCCGCCCGTGAAACCATCCGCCCCGAAACGGGCCTCTTTTTTGACGAGCAAACCCCCCAGGCCATCGCTGCTGCCGTGACCCAGATGGCCCTGCAACGCACACGGTTCACCGCGGAGCTTTGCCGTGCCAACGCCTTGCGGTTTTCTGCAGCGCAATTCAGGCAAAATTTTGTCCCACTGGTTGAGGCGCAATACGCGGCCCACCAAAGACAAAAAAGCCAAGGCACATGCTGAATCCCACCCCTTTGCGACTGTCCTCCCCAGGCCTGAGCTATGTCGCCTGGGCGCTCGATATCGGTATCCTCGCTGCGTTGGCCTGGTTCATCCACAACCTGCACCCCGACAACCCCGTCCTGCCGGGCACGGACACCCTGCAGTGGCTCCCATTTCGCTATGGGGTGCTGCTCGCCAGCGCGGGCCTGTTGCTGGGCGTTTTCTCGGACAGCCTCTACCGCTCCTGGCGCGTCAACGACCTCAGCAGCATGCTCAAGTCGGTGGCCACGGTGTGGGGCAGCGTGGTCGTGCTGCTCATGCTCGGCCTGTTCATCACCAAAACCTCGGCCGACATCTCCCGCGCCTGGTTCATTGGCTGGGCGCTCAGTTGCTGGGTGGCCCTGTCCCTGCAAAGGCTGGCCGCCTACCGGTTTTTACGCTGGTTGCGCCAACGCGGCTACAACTTCAAAACTGTGCTCCTGGTGGGCTCTGGGCCGGTCAGTGACCAGGTGGTCAAAGCCATCCACGATTCGGCCTGGAGCGGTCTGCGCATTCAGGCCCACATCCAGCCCGAGCAACTGCACGCCTATGCCGCGCTGCCCGACCAACAGCAACCCGACGAAATCTGGTTGTGCCTGCCCCTGAGCGACGAAGCCGGAATCCGCACATCGCTGGAAGCACTGCGCCACAGCGTCGCCAACATCCGCCTGGTGCCCGACTGGTTCTCCCTCAAGCTCATCAACCACGGCATCAGCGAAGCCCTGGGCATCCCCATGCTCGACCTCTCGGCCTCGCCCGTCACCGGCACCACCCGGCTGCTCAAAGCCACCGAAGACCGGCTGCTGGCCCTCCTGATCCTTGTGCTCATCAGCCCGCTCATGGTGGCCATCGCCATCGCCGTTAAATTCAGCAGCCCTGGGCCGATTTACTTCAAGCAAAAGCGCAATGGATGGAACGGCAGCGTCATCAATGTCTACAAATTCCGCAGCATGTACCTGCACCAGGAAGACGATGGCCAAGTCACCCAAGCCACCCAGCGCGACCCCCGCATCACCCCCTTGGGACGCTTCTTGCGACGCACCAGCTTGGACGAGTTGCCCCAATTCATCAATGTGCTGCAAGGGCGCATGTCCATCGTCGGCCCCCGGCCCCACGCCGTCGCCCACAACGATTACTACAAGCAACACGTGCCCCGCTACATGCTGCGCCACAAAGTCAAACCCGGCATCACCGGCTGGGCGCAAGTGCATGGCCTGCGCGGCGAAACCGATACCCTCGAAAAAATGGAAAAACGCGTCGAGTACGACCTCTTTTACATCGAACACATGTCGCTGTGGCTCGACCTCAAAATCATGGCCATGACCGTCTTCAAGGGCTTTGCCAGTCGCAATGCCTACTGAGCCCTCCCCATGAACACGCAACCATGGTTTGGGCTGTTGTTGGCAATCACAGGCAGTCTGGCCCTGTGGGGCATGCTGACGCGCCACCCGGGCATCCCCCAATGGGTGCACCGGCACGACAAAGCCATGCACTTTGCGTCCTTTGCCTTGCTGGCTGCGTTGGCGCAAGGCACTTGGCCAACCGCCACGGCTTGGGCGCTTTGGGTGGGTCTGTCTGTGTTGGGCGTGGTCGCAGAAGGGTTGCAACACCTGCTGACCAGTCGCCAATTTTGTTGGCGCGATGCCACAGCAAACGCCCTGGGCGCAGCCACCGTGCTGGGTGCGGTGCAATGGTACGGTTGATGGGATCAAAGTCTATCCAGCACCCGCCCATCGCCTGATGGCACAAATTCAGGGATAATTACCAAAATGACAACCGCTTTGGTACGCCCCAACTCAGCACAATCTGCAGCCCACACTTTGTGGACAGCGCAGTTGTTTTTGGGCGTCATTCTGCTTTGTTTGGCCTTTGGCGCCTTGGCCCAAACCACACCGAGTGCAGGCAAAGTCATGTTTGTGACCGGCACCGCGACTCGCCAGGTGGCCCAAACGCCCCCGTTGCCCATCACCCGTGACACAGAAGTCCTTCAGGGCGATCAGCTCGCCACTGCCGCCGATGGTTACCTCTATGTGCGCATGGCCGACGGAGCCCTTTTGGTGCTGCGCCCAGGCTCCACCCTGCGCATCGACCAATGGCAATACAACGCCGAGCGTCCTGAGCAATCGCAAATCAAATACACCCTGCAACAAGGCGTGAGCCGCTATGTTTCGGGCAAAGGCTCACAGGCCGCCAAAGAACGCTTTCGCTACAACACCCCCATGGCGGCCATCGGTGTGCGCGGCACAGATTTCACCGTGCTGGCCCGCACCGACCTCACCCAGGTGGCCGTGCGCTCGGGTGGTGTGGTCGTCAGCCCCTTTGACGTCTCTTGCAGCCGCGAAGCCTTGGGCCCTTGCGAAGGTCGTTCTGCCGCCGAACTCTTTGCCGCCGCAGGTGCCAGCTTCTTGCAGCTTCGCGCGGGCGAGCAACGTCCCCAACTCATCCGACCCAACGCCAACCCCGGCCCGGACCAAACGGCCCCCGCCTTGGGCAATGAACCCACCGCCCGCAGCAACTCCAGCAACCCAGGCAATGCCGTCGAAATCGTCAGCAACCAGGAATTGCGCAGCGAGCGTCTGGCCAGCACGCTCAACAGCCTGGCCAATCAACCCAAATCCCCTCTGGCCGTTTGGGGCCGCTGGGGCCAGCTCAGCGCGGATGAAGCAGCCGCCTACATGCACCAGCTTCTTCAGGACCGCCAACTCGTTGCCATCTCCGCAGACTTCGTGCTGGCCCGCAACGCCGGTATGGTCACGCCCTTGCCCGAGTCGGGTATCGGCCGGTTCCGCCTGACCGAGCACGACGGCATCTACCGCGACACCTCAAGCTCGCCAGGGCAAACCACCACAGCCAGTGCCGGCAGCCTGAACATCGACTTTGCGCAACGCAAATACCAAACCGAACTCCAACTCGATATGCAAGGCCAGGCACTCAAGCTCCAGTCGACCGGCACCGTCGACCCGGGCAACATCCTGCAATCGAGCGTGCTCAATCCCGCCACATCCCTCAAAGGCGTCGTAGGGGGGGCAGACGCAGGGCAAGCCGCCTATCTCTACCGCAGCAAGCTGCCCAACGGTGCGGAAATTTCTGGCACAACCGTCTGGGGCCGATGAATTAAACCTGTGTGACCACCCCAGCCCACCTGCGCCCTCAGCAGGCCCCTGGTGCCACTTGGCGATGGCGCCTTGCCACTGCCCTCATAGCCCTGCTCACCACGGCACTGCATTTTTTGCCCGTGCCACCGGGCGCCATGGGCCAGTTGGAATACACCCTCAAAGACAGCCTCTGGCGACACAGCGCCCAAGCCACCCCCGAGACGCGCATCGTCATCGTGGACCTGGACGAAATCAGCCTCCAGCGCATCGGCCCCTGGCCCTGGCCTCGCGCCCAACTGGCCGATCTGGTCGAAACCCTGGCCACCGACCTCGGTGCCCGCTCTGTCGGGCTCGACATGGTCTTGCCCAGCCCCGCCGATGCCCCAGGCGACGCCCGGCTCCAGGCCATCTCGCAATTGGCTCCGGTGGTATGGGGCCAAGTGTTTGACCTCACCGACCGCTCGCCGCCCATCACCAGCGGCACCCCCACCACAGGCAGTGGTCCCTGGTCGGCCCCCTGGCTGCAGGCCACCGGTCACCTGGCCAATCACGCCGGGCTGGCCCAAGCCCGCTGCTCAGGCCAAATCAGCAGCCTGCTGGACCACGATGGCACCGTGCGCCGTCTGCCCCTCCTCGTGAAATGGGGCAACACCCAGCACCTGACACTGTCCCTGGCCATGCTGCACTGCGACCCCGACACCGCACCTTCTGTCAGCACATTGCTGCAACAAGCCCAGGCCACCGTTTGGGAGGTGCCCTACACCCGCCAGATGGACGCCTTCACCATCGTGCCCGCTGCCCGGGTCCTGGAAGGCCAGGTTGACCCGGCGCTGTTTCGCGGTCACTGGGTCCTGATCGGCTCCTCGGCGCTGGGGCTCAACGACACCGTCACCACCCCCCTGAACAACACTGTGCCTGGCGTCATGGTGCACGCCCAGGCCCTCAGTGCCTGGCTCGACAGGCTGGCCCATCCCCCGCAAACCTGGCCGCACGCTGCCCGCGCCAGCGCCGTGGGCTGGAGCCTGCTCACCTTGGGCCTGCTGGCGCTGGGCATGCTGCGCTGGCGGGCCTGGTTGCTGTTGCCCATGGTGGCCGCGTTCAGCGGACTGTGGTTGGGTGTCGTGGCACCCGCCATACTTGACTGGCAGCAACCCTTCCTGGTCAGTGCACCGCTGATGGCCTATGCCTTCGTGTTGCTGCTCGTGCCTCTGGCCTGGTGGCTGGCCCAGCGTGAGCGTCGCCAACTGGTGCAAGTTTTCTCGACCTATGTCGCTCCCACTGTGCTGGACACCATGCTGCGTGACGGATTGGACAAACCCCTCACCCCACGCCATGCCCACATCACGGTGCTCTCGGCCGACATGGAAAACTACACCGGCCTGACTGCAGGCGGCTCGCTGGACGCCACAGCCGAACTCACCCGCAGTTTCCTGCAGTGCATCACCGACCCCCTGCTGCGTCACCAAGGGACGCTCGACAAATATACAGGCGACGGCTTGGTCGCATTTTGGGGCGCCCCCCTGCCCGAACCCGATGCACCCAACCGCGCCATCCAAGCGGCCATGGACATGACCGACGCCGTGCGCCACTGGAACTTGGACCGCATTGCCCGTGGTTTGCCACCCGCACGCGTGCGCATTGGCATCGAGTCGGGCCACGCCTTGGTGGGCGACCTGGGCACCCGCCTGCGCAGCACTTATACCGCTGTGGGCAACTGCATCAACCGCGCCAGCAAAATCCAGGCTGCCGCCCGCCACTTGCCGCACGACATCTTGGTGGGCGAAACCGCGGCCGCCGCGATCACCGTGGTGCCCATGCGCCACGTCATGCAACTGCCCTGGAATGACCAACGACCGGCCACCGCATTGTTTGCCCCCGAGGGCGTGGCGTCATCCAAGCCCACAAGCAACACCGCAGCCACCCAAGGCCCCATCCAGCCATGAAGTACCGCTGCAAGCTCTTGGGTTTCTTGGGGGTGGTGCTGACCAGCCTGGTGGCCCCCTCACAAGCCCAAAGTCCAAGCGAAATCGACGCCATCGTGGCCGAAGAACTGTTGGACCACGTTCTGGCGCACTGCCGTGCTGGCCAGGCCGAACAAGCACAGCGGTTGGCCCGCGACATTCGCGAACAATTCGCCACGACCCCTGCCATTGAAGCCCTGCTCGGCCCCATCTTGGAAGGGGCCTGCAAAGCCCCCATGCCCCCCAGCGCCCGGCTGCGGGAGTTGCACCTGAGCCTGGGCTGGGATGACAACGTCAACCTCGGCATTGCTGGCAGCAGCGTCACCTTCCAGACCGCCGCCCAGCCCATCACCTACAGGCTGGACGACAGCTACCAACCCGTCAGCAGCAGCTATGTCAGCGCCATGGCCATGCAGCAACACCAAACAGCCAATGGCTGGACATTGCAAGCAGCCATCGGTGCCCGCCAACTGACCCAATACAGCCCCTTCAACACCCTGGGCTTGCAACTGACCGGACGCCGAGCCCAAACCATCTGGGGGACCCCTGGCCAGTTGAACCTGGGTTGGGTCGAAACCTGGCTGGGCGGCCAACACCACCGCAGCGCCCCATCGCTCGCCTGGACCAGCCTGCCGAGCCGGGGCCAACAAGGCTGGATCGTCAGCGCCACCGCCCAGCAGCAACAATTTGCCCGCATCGAAGCCGACGCCAGGCAAATCCTAGCGGGCATCACCCACCAAAGCCGGCCCAACGCCCACACCCAAATCAGCTGGGGAGGAGGGCTGCTGCACGACCAAGCCCTGGGCCAGCGCGCAGGCGGCAACCGCCAAGGGGCGCACTTGCTGGCCCACTGGCAACACGCCCGGCAAGACGGTCTGCTGCACGCCCAATGGGCGCTGCACCAATGGACTTCGGCCCAGGGTTTTTTACCGGGTCTGATCGATCAACGCCGTCACAACGCCACCACCACCTGGGTCATGGGTTACCAGCGCCCCTTGGCGCAGGGCAGATCGGTCTATGTGGAATACCAGCACCGCAACAGCCGGGACAATGTGCCCCTGTACGACCATCGCTCAAACCAGCTGGGAGTGGGCTGGTTGCTGCGATGGCCATGACTCGGCGTGAGCCAGGCGGCGCAGCACATCTGGCTGCAACACCCACAGGCCCGAAGGGGTCTTCTCAATCACCCCCTCACGCAGCAAACGAGACAAAGACCGCGACACCGTTTCACGGCTGGTGTTGAGCATGCTGGCCAAATCCTGTTGACGTGGCAGGTGAGCCACCAGGTGCTTGCCCTGTGGACCCGGCTTGGCCGTGCTGTCCAGCCAGGCACACACCCTGTCGAAGGCATTCGGGATGCCCAACAGCACCCGTTGCATCGTCATCTCGCGCACTTTGCTGGCCAAAAACACCATCATTCGCTGAGCCAGCAAAGGCTCTTCGTAGAACAGCCTGGCCGCCTCGGCCTGCGGCAACAAACCCACCAGGCTGGGCAAATTGGCACGGATGTAAGCGGTGCGCGGCTGCAGATCGATCACACTCAATTCGCCCATGAACGATCCGGCCCCCATCGCAGACAAAGTGACCTCTTGGCCGTTGTGCAGCAAATCAAACACCAAAAGACTGCCTGATGCCACCACATACAAGCCAGCCGGTGAATCCCCTTTGTGGCAAAGCATTTCGTCCACCTGCAACTTTTGCCAACGCATACGGGCCTCAAGTTGTGCAATCAGACCATCATCTAAGCCATTGAAAAGAGGGCAGTTTTTAACCTTTGTTTCAAAATTCATAATGGTTTGGGCTGGAAGTCAAAAAAAGTGAGTTGTTTTTGAGCAACAGGCCACTAAGTATCCCACAAATGTGATGCACGTCACACTGCCTAAAACACTTTCTGCTATATTCCACCCAGCAACGTAAAGCAACAGGCGCATGCCTAGACCTCATTGCGTGCTTTTATTGACTGTCAATTAACCACTCTCAAGGAGTTTCCATGGCTTCCAAAGCATTCTTGCAACAGGCATACCTCGCTTACTTCGGCCGTCCAGCCGACGTGTCGGGTCTGGCCTTTTACTCTGACCAAACCGAAGCTCAAGTCAAAGCCGCTTTCAGCGGTTCGGCTGAGTCCAAAGCGTTCTTCGGCAGCATGGAACTTGCTGCTCAGATCAACGTCATCTACAGAAACCTCTTCAACCGCGATGCAGAGCCAGCAGGTATCTCTTACTGGTCCAAAGAAATCGGTTCTGGCCGCTTGAGCCTGGCTGACGCCGCCATGGGCATCCTGGCTGGTGCACAAAACGACGACAAGACATCCGTCGCCAACAAACTGGCCGCCAGCGATGCATTCACTTCCGCTTTGGACACCACTGCCGAAATCCTCGGCTACGCTGGTGCTGCAGCTGTGACCCCAGCCCGCGCCTACCTGGCCGCTGTGGACTCGACCGCTGCTTCTTTGACAGCTGCCACCGCAGGTGTTGCAGCCACTGTGGTTTCGGTGACAACAGCCGGTTCTGCTGTTGCTGGCCAGACCTTCACGCTCACAGCAGGTATTGATACCATCACCGGCACCGCTGGCAACGACACCGTTATTGCGGTCATTGACGGCACAACAGATGCGGTCGCCACCACCATGACGTCTTTGGACAGCGTCAATGGCGGTAATGGCTCAGACACACTGACTTTGAATATCCTGAACGGCACTGGCGTTGCCGGTACCGCAGTGGCCGCCTTGCCAGTCATCTCCGTTTCAGCTGTCGAAACCGCCAACGTCCGCTCTGCAGTGGACTTGACCGCCGATACAACGGCCTGGACCGGACTGACAGCCCTGAACGTGACCCAAGGCGCTGCCGTGGCCCTGACCGCGGCCAAAACAACCGCAGTGTCGGTGGCTGGTGCCACTGGCGACATCGCCATCAATGGCGGTTCTTCTGCCACGGTGAGCGCTGCCGCAGCCGCTCAAGCTGTGACCATCGGTGCCACCACGGTCGGTGCAGGCGCTGTGGCGGTGACACACACCAACCAAACAACAGGCAACATCGCCATCGACGGTGGCACCACAGTTGCAGTGACTGCTTCCAAAGCCACAACCGGTACCGTGTCTGTGGGCCAGGGCGGTGCTGCTGCTGCTGCCGATGAGCCTACCGGCGCGATCACCGTGACCACCACAGGTGCAGCCTATGCTGCAGCCGACACAGCTGCAGTTCGCGGCGCGATCCAGACCACTGGCGGCACCACCGTCACCATCAACCAGACGGCCACATCTTCAACAACCGTTGCCGAAACAGACACCACCAACGCAGGCAATGGCGTGACGCAAAGCGCTGTGACCGTGACCGGTGGCAAAGTCACCACAGCGGTCAACGTGAGCCAATCCGCAGCTGTCGCAGCGGTTGACGCTGTCGCTGCTGTCGCCGGCGTCAAGCAAGTGGACACCGTGACCTTCATCGCATTGACCGCCACCGAGTCTGTGACCGTGGGTGGTTTGACCTTCACCGCTGCCAAAGCCCTGACCGCTGCCGAAGTGGCCGCTGCATTTGCCAACCTGAGTGCCAGCGCCACACAAGGCACTGCACCGGCTGGCAATGGCATCTACTCGGGCACTTTGGGTGCGTACAGCACCGGCGCCGTGACCACGGCCAACTCGGTGTCGACCGTGGAGGCAACCGCTTCTGCCGCTGCCACCGGCAACACCGCCATCACGGTGTCTGATGCCGCAGTGGCCAACATCGCTGCTGCCAACAAAACCGCTGGCGTGACCGCCGTGACCGCCGTGACCGGCAAGATGGGTGTGGCCGGTGGCGCGGTCAAAGTGACCGATTACGGTTACGCTGACGCCGCCAAGGCCGACACCATCACCACAGCCACACTGAACGGCTATGGCGCCGGCAGCTCTGTCAAATCCGACGCACTGGCCACCGTGTCGCTGGCCAACAGCGCAGGCGCTTTTGAGGCATGGAACAACACCGCCACCACCCTGGGCCTGACCCTGAACAAGGTGACCGGTGCCGTGAACGTGGATGCGGGCGCTGCCAAGTACACCACCTTGAACGTCACCGCGACAGGCACGAAATCGGCCACAGCCTTGACCGCTGCTGCCACAACAGCCCTGAACGTTTCGGGTGATGTGGCGCTGGACCTGACAGGCTCGACCCTGTCGGCCCTGAAGACCGTGACCGTGACCGGCGCTGCTGGCCTGACTGTGAACGCTTCTGGCGCCACCGTCACCGCTGTGGACACCACCGGCACCACCGGCAAAGTGACCGCCACAGTGGACGCATCCAAAGCCACCTACACCGGCGGTGCAGGTGTGGACGCTGTGACCCTTTCAAGCACCACCGTGTCCAAGGCCGTGAGCACTGGCCTGGGTGACGACAGCGTGACCTTGGCCACTGGCACTTCCGCTTTGGCAGCCACCGTGAATGGCGCCGACGGCACCGACACCCTGGTCATGGCCGCTGCCGATGCCGCCACAGTTTCCGCAACAGACACATTCGAGACCAAGATCGACAGTTTTGAGAAGTTGAGCTTGGCACAGGCTGCAGCAGCAGTGTCGGTCAACTTGGCCAACGTCGATGGCATCAGCTATGTGATCTCTGCTGGTGGTGCAGCGGCATCGACCTATTTACCTTACACCAGCATTACCGGTACTACTTTGTTGGCGGGCTTTCAGGCTATGCCGGCAGGTATTTCGTTTACGCTGCTGGGCCGCACACTGACTTCAACCGCTGCATTGTCTGCTGCGGATGTTGTCAGCGCTTTGGCTGGAAATACCATTGCTGGAGCGACCGTTACAGGCACACTGGACGCCGGAGTGACTCTGACAGCGGGCGGCGGATTCACAACACTGACTGTTGCGGGTGCCAACGTTACCACTTTTATTACTGTTGATACCCTGCCAGGCTCTGTAACGCTGACCAAAATGGCCAATGGCGGTACGCTGGAATTGACAGGTACAGCCACCACCACCACCGTCACCATGGACGACGCCACCGGCACTGCCGACAGCTTCAACATCGTGACCAAAGTGGACGCTGCCGATTTGGCATTCGGTGACGTGGCCGTGGCAGGTGTGGAAACTGTGAACATCACCGCCACCGACACCACGCCCACCAACGAGTTGACCGGCGCTGCGACCATCAGCAAAGCCACCCTCACAGTGACCGACGCGGCTGCCAAGGCCGTTGTCATCACCGGCAATGCCAACCTGGACCTGACCGCTGCGGGCGCTGCCCTGACATCGGTCAACGCCTCGGCCTTGACAGGCAAGCTGTCGTTCAGCTCGGCTGTCACCAGCGCCGCTGTGACCGGTGGCACTGCTGCCGACACCCTGACGGCCGCTGGCAACAGCCAGACGCTCAACGGTGGCGCAGGTGCTGACACGCTGATCGCAACCGGTGACCTGGCTGTGCTGACCGGCGGTGCTGGCAATGACGTGTTCAACGTTTCTGACAAAACCACCAACGTGAACAACTACGCCACCATCACCGACCTGACCGCTGGCGACACCATCAAGTTCACAGCAGGTGCTGCCAAGTTCATGGCCGCCAAGGTCACACTGGGTGACACCGCCGTGTTCCAGGACTACGCCAACTCCGCCATCACCAACAACGACACCGGTGATGTGGCTTGGTTCCAGTTCGGTGGCAACACCTATGTGATCGAAAACGTGAGCAACAGCGGCACATCGTTCCAGAACAACCAGGACGTGATCGTCAAGATCACCGGCTTGGTGAGTCTGACCACCGCTGCATTCAGCTCGTCTGCAGACACACTGTCGATCGTTTAATCGCCCGTGCAACCCAGCCCTCGGCCCTGGCCGAAGGCTGCTCTTTGCAGAGAAAACTGCCCCATGGCCCACAAGGCCTTGGGGCTTTTTTCTTGTTGCACCCCAGAGCCATGAACCCCGCAAGGGCTTGCGTGCTCAAGGGCCAGTTTCAATCCTGTCCGAACACATCGCGCGTGTAGACTTTGTCGATCACGTCATGCAATTCGGGGGTCAGCCGGTTGGCCACAATCAGGTCGGCACGTTGTTTGAAAATGCCCAGGTCCTGGACGACATCGGAGCTGAAAAAATCCGGCGCATCCAAGGCAGGCTCGTAAACAATGACCTCAATGCCTTTGGCCTTCAGGCGTTTCATGATGCCCTGCACCGAAGACGCCCTGAAGTTGTCCGAGCCCGCTTTCATCACCAGGCGGTAAATCCCCACCACCCGGGGTTGGCGCTGGAGGATGTCCAACGCCACAAAATCCTTGCGGCTGCTGTTGGAGTCAACAATCGCGCGAATCAGGTGCTGCGGCACACGCTCGTAATTGGCCAGCAACTGCTTGGTGTCTTTGGGCAAACAATAACCGCCATAGCCAAAACTCGGGTTGTTGTAATGCGCACCAATGCGCGGGTCCAGGCACACCCCTTCGATGATCTGGCGCGTGTCCATGCCGCGGCTGGCGGCAAAGGTATCCATCTCGTTGAAAAAAGCCACACGCATGGCCAAATACGTGTTGGCAAACAGCTTGATGCTTTCGGCTTCCTGGGTGCCCGTCAGCAGAACCGGGGCGTCCTGGCGCACGGCGCCCTGCAGCAGCAGTTGGGCAAATTGCCGAGCCTGTTCAGCGCTGCCAGGCCCATGGCCCACCACCACCCGAGCCGGGTAGAGGTTGTCATGCAAAGCGCGTCCTTCGCGCAGAAATTCGGGTGAAAACAACAAATGCGCCAGCCCGTACTGGCGCTGCATTTGCTCGGTAAAGCCGACCGGGACCGTGCTCTTGATCACCACCACCGCTTGGGTTTGCAGGGCCACCACATCCTGAATGACCGACTCGACCGACGCGGTGTTGAAATGGTGGGTCTGCGGGTCGTAATCGGTGGGTGTGGCAATCACCACAAAATCAGCCTTGGCATAGGCTTGGGCCTTGTCCAGTGTCGCCTGCAAATCGCGCGAGGGCTGGGCCAAGTGCTCGGCCATCTCGGCATCGTCGATGGGGCACTGTCGGGCATTGATGCGTTGCACCGTGGCGGCTGCAATGTCCACCGCCCAAACCTTGTGGTTTTTCGACAGCAGCACCGAGAGCGACAAACCCACATAGCCTGCGCCAACCACCGCGATGGTGAATTTTTTTGTCAAATGAACCCCCCTCACTGTCTGCATGGTCTGGCCACGAACGGCGCATTCGTGTGGAAGAGACTATCATGACCGAACCTTCGAGTTTTGAACCCTTGCCGTGATGCACGCGATGGATTTTTTTCCCCCAGAAATCGCCACCCTCGTGGCCGATGCGCGCCAACGCACCGAGCGGGCGCCGGCCTTGGCGGGTGTGCATGCGGTGCAGCTGGACCGTCAAATTCGGCAAATCGGTTTTTCAACGCCAGTGACCTATGCCCGGCACGGCATCGCCACACCCGACATCCACACCGACCACCCTGTCGCCAGCTCGCAGCAAGCTCAGCCTGGCACCTGCGACTGCCTTTACCAGGCGCACCGTGCGGCCCCCCATGCGGCCGACGACGCCTTGGCCACTGCGTACGCCAGCGCCCGAGGACCGGAAATCCCGGCGCTCAACCTGCTGTATGCCAACAACGCCCTGGCGTTGGATTCCTTGTGGCTGCACTTTTTGAACAAGTACCTGTCCTACCACGGACCGGGCACGGGCCTCGGTCTGTCGCATGGTGTGGGCACCCGGTTTGACCGGCTGCAAGCCCCCAACACGGCGCAGGGCCATGCCGATCAAACGGGGCCGCTGGTGTCGGTGATCATGCCCGTGTTCAATGCAGCGGCCACACTGCGCAAAGCGGCACAGTCCATCTTGGACCAAAGCTGGCGCCATCTGGAACTCATCCTGATCGATGACTGCAGCCAAGACCACAGCCTGCACATCGCCCATGACCTGCAACACCGCGATGCACGGGTCAAGGTGCTGGCCCTCAACACCAACGGCGGCCCCTATGTGGCCAAAAACGTCGGGCTGACGGTGGCCCGGGGCGCCTACCTGACGGTGCACGATGCCGACGACTGGGCTTTTCCAAACCGCCTTGCGCTGCAGCTGCAACCCTTGCTGCAGGCCAAGCCCAGCGGCCTTGCCGTGACCATGGGCCGCACACTGCGTTGCGACATGAACGGCCAATTCACCCGTTTTCAGCCCATCGACTGGGTCAGCCTGGACGGCGCTTTGCGCCTGTGCTTTCCCTCGCCCTTGTTTGAGCGCGCTTATTTCGATAAGAAATTGGGGGCATGGGACAGTGCGCGCATCGGGGCAGACCAGGAAATTTTTCAAAGAATTCGACGCTTTGACCCTGGCGCCTTGCGCATTCTGGACAGCCCGGTGATGTTGCAGCTGGACCTGCAGGATTCATTGACCCGCCACGAAGAGACCCACAACGACGAGCGCGGCGAAGCCCCTGTCAGGGCCGCCTACCGAAAAAGTTGGTCCGCCTGGCATGCAGCGCACACGGACATGCCCCAACTGCATTTCCCGCAAAAGCAAAGAGCCTTTGCGATCCCAGAACATTTGCAAATGCACACGGCAGGTGCCAGCGAGTTGCTGGCCCGCCTGGCAGACAGGACTTTGGCATGAACCGTCGACAATGGCTGTCGCTGATGGCTGCGGGCGCCTGGGCGCCCACGCAACTGTGGGCGACGCCCCAAGGCGCAACCGACGTCCGCTTGGTGGTGCTGATGCTGCGCGGCGCCTACGACGGCCTGAGCGCGCTGGTGCCCTATGCAGACCCCTATTACTACGAAGCCCGCCCGCGCATTGCGATCGCGCCGCCCAGCGCCCTTGGCCAGGGTTTGGGGGCCATGCGGCTCGATGGCCGCTGGGCCTTGCACCCCATGTTGGCCGACACGGCGGGCGAGTTGTTCAAGGCCGCAGAACTGTCGTTTGTGCCCTTCAGCGGCACATCCTTTGTGTCGCGCAGCCATTTTCAGGCCCAGGACTGGATGGAAACCGGCAAGCGCCCCGATCAGCGCCCCGATGTGGGCGATGGTTTTCTGAACCGCCTGGCCCAAGTCCTGGGGGGGCAGGCCATCAGCTTCACGCAAACCATGCCGGTGGCCCTGAGCGGTGTGGCCAAAGTCGTCAATGCGCCCGTGAACGTCAGTGTGGGCAGAAAAAACGCCCAGGCCTATCTGCACCAGGTGCAAGCGCTGTATGCCGGCCATCGGCTGGAAGCCATGGTCAGCGAAGGCCTGGGCCTGCGGCAGGCCTTGAGCGCGGAGCTGGTGAGAGAAATGGACTACAGCGGGCGCGGTGCTGTGCCTGCTGCGGGCTTTGCTCAGCAGGCCCAAAGGGTGGCCCGCTTCATGCGCGAGCGCAAATCGCTGTCGATCGCCTTCATGGACATTGGCGGATGGGACACCCACGCCGGACAGGGCCATGCGCAAGGCGTGCTGGCCAATCGCCTGGCGGCCTTGGGGCAGGGCATTCAAAGCTTTGCCGATGAATTGGGGCCGGAATGGCAAAAAACCACCCTGCTGGTGATGTCCGAATTTGGCCGCACCTTTCACGAAAACGGCAGCGGCGGCACCGACCATGGCCATGGCAATGTCCTGTGGCTGGCCGGTGGCGCCCTGCAGGGCGGCCGCATGGCCGGCGAGCAGGCCGACTTGAAAGCCAACACCCTGCACCAAAACCGCGACATGCCGGTTCTGAACGACTACCGAAATGTCCTGGCCGGTGTTTTCAGGCAACTGTACGGCCTGAACCCTTCCGCGCTCGAGACCATTTTCCCGGATGCCCAGCCCCAGAATTTGGGGCTCGTGTAGGCCCCCCCGCGCAGCCTAGCGGTACATGAACTGAGGGCTGGCCAAATACAAGGCCCACAAGGCCGCAGCATCCTGGGGATCTTCTCCCGCCCCCATGCCCTGTAACTCGGGGTGCTGTTGCAGCCAGGGCTGAGCCCATGGGGTGTTTCGCAGGTCTTTGAGTTCAAACCGGGTTCTGGGGCTGAGGCCGAGTGGGCCATCCGGCGAAACCGCGCCTGGGGCGATCAGCCGCTCTGCATGGGTCACCATCTCGCGTGCCAATTCAATGCGCTGGGCCAGTTGCCCCGGGTTGAGCCAGGCGCTGCCTTGGAGCGGATAACCATCGGGGGTCGAGCGGGCCAACAAGGGCTGGCCCAACAGACGCATCCAGCGCAACAAGGCCTGGGGGTTGGCCAAAGGGGCATCGCCGCACAGGGTTTGGGCCGCAGACAGCACATAGTGCATCGGGTCTTTGAAAACCGGCGCAGCGCCCATGCGCTGGTGCAAAGCACGTGCACTTTGCCAAAGTGCCTGCAGATGCCCGCCCGTGCGGGCAAACACCTGCGTCAGTTCCTTGACGGCGGCTTCCGGTGGCTCATCGAACCACCACAAGGCAATTTTGCGGGCCACGTGCTGGCCGGTCGATGGGTGATGGGCCAAATGGTCGAGCAGCAGCGACAGCTGCTCTGCACCGCCGCTGGGGATGTTCAGGCCCAGCACCACACGTGACGCCGGGTCGTGCTGAGCCGAGCGGAAAAGGGTCTGGCCCATTTCGGTCTCTGGCCCATTGAACTGAACCGCCCAACCCGAGAGCACCTTGGCCACGCCAGCAACATCTTGTTGTGTGTAGCCGCCCGACACGCCCAAGGTGTGCAACTCCAACAACTCGCGGGCCAGGTTTTCATTGCCCCGCGTTTTGGTGTTGTTGACGTTGTCGAGGTACATGAGCATGGCGGGGTGCACAGTGACCGCCCGCAGCAAATCCCTGAAGCGCAGGTCCAGGGCCCCACCGATCGCGCCAAACACATAAGACGGCAACACCGCCCCCACCTGGGACTTCGGGGGGAACACATTGAAATGGTTGAACCAGAACCAGGTTTGCCAGGCGCGGTCGGCAGACGGCCTGTGGACCAAATTCAGCGTCAGTTCCCGGCGCGTCTGGTCGGCCATGCTCTCGCGCATTTTTCGCAAGGTCACCGCGGCCAGCTGTCGCTCGGCCGGGTCTTTGATTTGGCGGGAGGCCAGGAATTCAAGCCAATAGTTCATGGTCCTGCAGGTTCCTCTGTGGGATGCTGGTTGGCGGCGAAGCCCAGCCCAATTTAGCACAGCATCTGGCCACGCCAGACAGACCCGACACACCAGCCAACAGCGCCCGCGCCGACGGCCCGCACACCCTCAACCCAGGGTGCTTTTCAGTTGGGACAAGGGCACCGACGCGGCAATGAAATCCGGGTTGAGCACGTCGGGTTTGCCGTAGCGAAGTCGATCGCCATGGGTGTCGTACACATGCCCCCCCGCACCTTCAAGCACCGCCTGCGCGGCAGCGGTATCCCACTCGCACGTCGGCGCCAGGCGCGGGTAAACATCGGCGCTGCCCTCGGCAATGCGGCAGAACTTCAAAGAACTGCCGGCCTGAACCAAGGCCACCGAACCGAGGCCGTCGATGAACGCCGAGGTCTCTGCGTTGAGATGGCTTTTGCTGGCCACCACCCGAAAGGTTTGTCCTGGCGGCACAGGTGCCGACACGGACAGCGCAACGGTGCCTGACGCCCCCCGCCGAAAACTGCCATAGGCTTGGCCCCCCCAAAACAATTGGCCGATGGCTGGGGCATGCACCACCCCCCAAACAGGCGCGCCGTCTTCGACCAGGGCGATGTTGACCGTGAACTCGCCGTTGCGGGCCAAAAACTCTTTGGTGCCGTCCAGCGGATCGACCAACCAGAAACGCCCCTGGGATTGGCGACAGGCCAGCGATGCGCTGTCTTCCTCCGAGACCACCGGGATGTCTGGCGTCAACCGTGCCAAGCCTTCCACAATGCGCTGGTGCGATGCCAGATCGGCCAAAGTCAGCGGGCTGTCGTCCGACTTGTGGCTGACCAGGACATCCGCACCGGCGCTGTCCATGTAGATGCGCAGGACGGCGGTGCCAGCCTCCACGGCCAGTTGGCCAATTTGGGGAAACAGTTCAAGCCCATCAGGTTGACGCATTTTGCAAAAATCCATTTAAATTTCTTTGATTTGGTATTATGCCCTTGATAATTTCCAAATTGCTTATAAAAATGCAAACTGCGACAACGGGCGAGGTCCTTGACCTCTTCGGGCTTGACCAGCCCAAAGTCTGGGACACAGACCGTGCATTTCGGCATCTGCAAACTCGGGGCCAGGCGGACAGCAAACGCACCGCAGAGCGCCGGCTTCAAGCCCTCCAACTGTGGCCAGCTGAATTGACAGCAGCGAATTTGCAGGACGAATCGGGCCGCGCCGCCAACCCCGTGGTGCTGAAGTGGGCCATGGACAAAGCGCGCAGTCAGCGCAAACGGGTGCTCTTGGCCCAACTCTTTGCCTTACCCCATGGCCAGGCGTGTCTGCACGCCAACGACGCCAGGGGTGCGCGCTACTGGCTGCCCATGGACGGTGCGCAACCAGGCGCCACGACCGCGCAAATCCTCGCCGGCTTGCAACAAGTCCAGCAGCACATCGGCAAAGACATGGCCGTTTTTCCGCATGGCGAGTTGGTCGGCTTGTTGCGCGGTATCCCCTCTTTGGACCATGTGACCTTGACCCCATCGGCTTATCCGCCCAGGCTGGACCTGCCCGCGCGCAGCCTGCAGCGCTGCGCGCGCACGCCGCACCTGCAGCGGCTGGAGGCCGAGAGCATCCACATCATCCGCGAAGCGGTGGCCGAAGCCGACAAGCCGGTCATGCTGTACTCCCTGGGCAAAGACAGCTCGGTCATGCTGCACCTGGCCCGCAAGGCTTTTTATCCTGCATCGCCGCCCCTGGCCTTGATGCACATCGACACGCGCTGGAAATTTCAGGAGATGTACCTCTTTCGCGACCACATGGCCCAAGTCAGTGGCATGGACCTGTTGGTGCACATCAACCCCGAGGCCATCGAAAAGGACATCAACCCCTTCGACCATGGCTCGGCCATGCACACCGCCATCACCAAGACCGAAGGGCTCAAACAAGCGCTGGACAAATACCAGTTTGACGTCGTGCTGGGTGGCGCACGCCGCGACGAAGAGAAGTCGCGGGCCAAGGAGCGCATCTTCTCGTTGCGTAGCCCAAGCCACCGCTGGGACCCCAAACAGCAGCGCCCCGAGGTGTGGAACCTGTTCAACACCCGAAAGAACAAGGGCGAAAGCATGCGGGTGTTCCCCCTCTCCAATTGGACCGAGTTGGACATCTGGCAATACATTCACCAGGAAAACATCCCCGTCGTGCCGCTTTACTTGGCCAAACCCAGACCGGTGGTGGTGCGCAACGGCATGATCTTGGTGGTGGACGATGGCCGCTTTCGCCTGCTGCCCGGAGAAGAGATCGTCGAAAAGCAGGTGCGCTTTCGCACCTTGGGCTGCTACCCGCTCACCGGCGCGGTGGCGTCTTCTGCGAGCAACGTGCCCGACATCATTTTGGAACTGATCCACGCACGCCACTCCGAGCGTCAGGGCCGGGCCATCGACAGCGATGCCTCTGCCAGCATGGAGAAGAAAAAACAAGAGGGGTACTTTTGATGGCCCGCAAAACGCCACCCCCAGCCCTTGCCGCCCCAGGCGCCCCGCCAAAGACCTCGGCTGCAGCGCAGGCCCATCGACCCGCCACCCTTGACGCTTTTCTGGCCGAGCAACAAGGGCAAGACCTGTTGCGCTTCATCACCTGTGGCAGTGTGGACGATGGCAAAAGCACCCTGATCGGGCGCCTGCTTTGGGAAGCCCAGCAATTGTTCGACGACCAGTTGGCCGCCCTGCACATCGAGTCCAGGAAATACGGAACCCAAGGTCAGGAAATCGACTTTGCCTTGTTGGTCGATGGCCTGGCCGCCGAACGCGAGCAAGGCATCACCATCGATGTGGCCTACCGCTTTTTTGCCACCTCCAAGCGCAAATTCATCGTGGCCGACACCCCCGGCCATGCGCAATACACCCGCAACATGGTGACCGGAGCCTCGACCGCGGACGCGGCCATTTTGCTGATCGACGCCAGAGCCGGCTTGCTCGCCCAGACGCGTCGGCACGCGGTGTTGTGCGCACTCATGGGCATACGCCATGTGGCCCTGGCCATCAACAAGATGGATTTGATCGGCTTTGAGGTCCAAACTTTCCGCGACATCCAAGCGGCTTTTGCAGGGTTTGCCGCCACACTGGGTTTCCAATCCGTGACCGCCATCCCCATCAGCGCCCTGCGGGGTGACAACATCACCCAGCGCAGCGCCAACACCCCTTGGTACACCGGCCCCACCTTGATGACCTATCTGGAGACCGTGGACAGCAGCGCCTGCGACAGTGAGCGCATGGTGTTTCCTGTGCAATGGGTGAACCGGCCCCACGCCAGTTTCCGGGGCTTGTGCGGCACCCTGGCCCATGGGCGCGTGCAGGTGGGGGACGAGATTCGGGTCACGGCCTCCGGCCAACTGGCCCGGGTGGCCGACATCGTCACCATGGACGGCTCACTGCAGGCGGCCCACGCCGGTGAGGCCATCACCCTGTGCCTGGACAGGGAGATCGACGCCTCACGGGGCGACATCCTATCGCTCAGCCAGTCCCCGCTGGAGATGACCGACCAATTTGAAGCCACCCTCGTCTGGATGCACCAGGACCCAGGCCTGGTGGGCCGCAACTACGACCTGAAATTGGCCAGCCAGTGGGTGTCGGCATCGATCACCAAGATCAAACACCGCATCGACATCCACACCCTGGCGCACGAGGCCTGCCAGCAACTGGGCCTGAACGACATCAGCGTGTGCAACATCGCCACCGCCAAGCCCGTGGTGTTTGACACCTATGACAAGGCCAAAGCCTTGGGCAGTTTCATTTTGGTGGACCGCTTCACCCATGCCACACTGGCCGCGGGCATGATCCGCCACAGCCTGCGCCGCGCGCACAACGTGCATCAGCAAGCCTTGACCATTGCGCGTGCCGACCGGGAGCGCTTGAACGGGCACCCGGGCAAAGTCATCTGGTTCACGGGGCTTTCGGGCTCGGGCAAATCCACCCTGGCCAACGCCCTGGAAGTGCAATTGCACAGCCAGGGCCTGCGCACCTACCTGCTCGATGGCGACAACGTGCGCCAGGGCCTGAACAAAGACCTGGGCTTCACCGAAGCCGACCGTGTGGAAAACATCCGGCGAATTGCCGAAGTGGCCAAATTGATGATGGACGCCGGCCTGGTGGTCATGACCGCCTTCATCTCCCCCTTCCAACGCGAGCGGGAGATGGCGCGCAGTTTGATTGGTCGCGACCACTTCATCGAGGTGTATGTGAACACCTCGCTTGAAACCTGTGAGCAGCGCGACGTCAAAGGGCTGTACAAGCAAGCCCGCGCCGGCAAGATCCCCAACATGACCGGCGTCAACAGCCCCTATGAGGCACCGGACGCGCCCGACTACGTGGCCGACACCGCTGCCCATGGCGTGGCAGAGATCACGCGGGAATTGGCCCGCCGGGTGGTCAACTGACGGGCTCACCCTGAGCGTTGCGGGCTGTGCTTGGGCTGTTGGAGAGCCTCAGGAGGCGTCCAGTTTGATGGCCATCATCTGATCAAACTGCCGCTCGAGCTTTTGCACCTGCTGGACCCATTGCTCGTTGTGTGATTTTTCGGCCTCCAGTTCACGGATGCGGGCCTCCAGGGTCTTGACCTTCGCGGCTTCGGCAGTGAGCTTTTCAAGCCGATTCTGGTGGTCGGCCAACTTCCTGTTGGCCTGGTGCGCCAGCTGGTGCCAACCCTTGAAGCCCTCCATCGCCTGGCGGCATTCCTTCACCACGGCCATCAAACGCTCGCGGTCAAAATCCGCGCCACGGCATTGCTGCAGCGCCGCGTACAGCTTGTGGACATAAGGGTTTTGAACCTCGTAATCGTCTTGGCTGGCACGGTTGAGGTTGGGCTTGACCTTTTGCGCCAGCACGGCCTTGAGATCGCCTTGGAAATGCGCGTCCAGACCGGTGTAGTGCAGCAGGCCCTGGGCCAGCGGTAAGGGCTGGTCGAACCAATCTTCGTAGTGCGCCACAAAGCAATCGGCGGCGGTGTTCTCGATGGCCTCCAACGTGCGCAACAGCCAGACCAACTCGGCAACATGGCCGGGGTCGTTGTACTGACGGATAAAGGAAGAAATCACACTTTGTGGTTCGCGCACCGCCACAATGAAACTGGGCACGATGCGCATGGGATTGAACACACGCGTCCACAGGGGCAGGAACGTGGAGATTCGGGGGTCTTTGATGCCCAAAATGCCGGGATGCTCATCCAGCAAGCGCTGCACAACGTCACTCAAGTTGGACTTGGCCTTTTTGACGCAGTCCGAACTCAGCCAACCCTCGGGCAAGGGCAGCACCACAGAAGGCACATGGAGACAGGCATAGAGATCTGCCTGAATCTCCTTGATGTCCATATCCTCGAAAAACCCTTCCGGATTGCTGATGTTTGCCGGTATGAGGTTGCCAGAAACCTGCATGCCCATGCCCACCAGAATTTGCATCAGCATGGACGTTCCAGACCGGCCGGCGCCGATAACGATGACCATCCGTCGTGTATCGTTGTTCATGAGCTGCTTTATTTCTGTGCAAGAAACCAATCCAAAGTGCGCTCAACGCCGTCCGGCACCCCCATTTCGGGCTTCCAGTTCAACAAACGTGCCGCCTTGCTCGTGTCGGAATAGTTGCGCATGACATCGCCCAGGCGCGGTGAATCGTGCTCGACCCGCATGGCGACACCACGCCTGCCAAGCGCTTCAACGATGACGGTGGCCACCTCTCCCACAGTTCTCTCCATCCCCGTGGCAATCTGAAATGTCTCGCCACCCACAGGTTTGTCCATGGCGAGCACGACAGCACGCACCAAATCATCGATGTACAGAAAGTCCCGCGTCTGTGTGCCATCGCCATAAATGACACAGGGTTCGCCCTGCAAGGCTTGGCGAATGAACTTGGCGACAACACTCGACTTTTTCTTGGAACGGGGTCCGTAGACATTGCCAAACCGCAGACACACGGTGCCGATGCCGAATGTCCGAAAGTAGGCGGAGCAATAGCCTTCACCCGCCAACTTGCTGGCGCCATAAGGAGAAACCGGGTGCGGTGGCAACTCCTCGTGGATCGGCGGCTCCACCTCGCCGGCAGGGGCGCCTGAAGAGGCAAAAATGAACTTTTTGACGCCCTGTAAACGCGCCGCCTCCAGGGCATTGAACGTTCCGATGACGTTGGACTCCATGTCCAGACGAGGCGCCTCCACCGAGGGCCCCACCCCCGTGTTGGCGGCCAAATGAACAATGCAGTCCACCCCCTCGGCGCACGCCTGAAGCAATGCGGCATCACGGATATCGCCTTGGACCAACTCGATCGAGTGGGCACGCAGACTCAAACTGCCGACGCTTCCTTCGTGGAAGCGGGCAACCTCAGCAAGGTCCTGCCGGGTGCCGGTCATCAGATTGTCCAGAACCCGAATCTGGATATCCGGATGAAGTCGCAACACATGTTGAATCAGCGAAGTACCGATAAAACCGCAACCGCCTGTGATTAAAAGTGACGAGGGTGTCATGTCCAAATATTCCCGGATAAATTAGTCGCTCAAGCGCAATGAATGGAGATCTTCCAGCAGGATGGATGCGATCTCGTCGTCGGATTGGAGGGCATTCACATCTGAAATATTTTCCAAATCACCACCCTCCACGGGAATCGGTCTGGCCCCTTCAAATCGACCACTCAGGTAGTAATGCGACAAAGGGTCCATATCCTCACTGAGGCCCAGCATGTATTTTTTGCGATATTGACGGGTATCAAATAAAGGCGATGGATTGTGTCCCAAGCGATGACCGACTGTCAGGTAATGCAAGAGCGGATCTTCTCCGGATACTTTGACGTCAAAATAAGCCTCCAGATAGGCTTTGGTGTTGAAAAGATTTTTTCCATAAAGAAGCGCATATGAAAAAATTTTCTTCACCAATAAAGCCTCATCCATTTTGAATTGGCAGGGGGGTGAGTAGTCATCGGCCGCCAAAAAATGGCGAAGCACCGCACGTGACCTCTGCCTTGATTCAACAACAGATGCGCTCATTTCGTGCCCCAGTCGACCCGGTTGGCATGCATTGACAAGAAGTTTTTCCCAATCCCGATTGATGGGGTCCGGGACATACCGGGCCGCGGTATTGATCGCGGCATTGCCCAGTGCCACCCTCAAATCAGGGTTGCTCATCAGCCGGGTGAGCGCCTCAGACAGCGAGGTGACCCTGTCGGGTTGGTCTGAAATCAACAAGCCATCAAGACCGTCGCTGATGATTTCATTGGCGCCCGAACACTCCGCATAGGAGATCACAGGCAAGCCATGGGCCATCGCTTCGCGCAAGGCCATTGGACACCCTTCCTGTTCGGACGGCAGGACTTTGAGATGCGCATGCGGATAAATGGCGTACATCTCTTCGGTGTTTTTCGCTTCGCGAAAGATGAATCGGTCTGGCACACCACTGGCGTTGACTTGTGCGACCAAGTCCGCCTTCAAAGGGCCATTGCCGACGATCAGAACGGACCAATTTTCATACTGGTGACAAATGCGGGTGAAAGCGTCGATGAGAAGATGCACCCTCTTTTCGAATGACAAACGGCCTGAATAAAGAACATAGTAGTGACCCTTGGCATCCGGACGAGCGGTTTGTGCGAGATCACTGGCCGGCTCAATCTGGCTTGGAATCACAGTGATTTTTTGCTGTAACTCTGGGGGGAAGAAAACCTTGTAAGAAGGCATCAGCACATGCGCTGCATCAGACGCCTGGAAAAGCAGTTCCATCGTGAATCTGGTTGGCCACAGATACCGCAAGCAATACTCCATGCTGCCGCGAAGTGAAACAACATAGGGTGTATCCAGCTCCAAAGCAATCATGCTCAGATACAAAGCTTGATAGCCGCTGTTCACAATCAAGATGACGTCCAGCGGGTATGGGCTGAGCAATTGAACGATGCGTCTGAGGTTCTTGGTCGAACGCCCCTGCGGAATGAACAGGACTTCGACTTGCTCATCGATGGGGTAAGCAAGCTTGTCTCGGCTGTCACCCGAATCATTCCAACCCAAAAGAATCACCCTGTGCCCGGAATTGACCAAGTGCTTGGTCAACAGTGAGTATGAACGCTGAATGCCACCGATATTGAAAAGATTGCCGGCTGCAAAAATCGCAATGCACTTAGAAGAATTTGTAGTCATTTCTTTTTTCCCTGATTAACTCAAGCTTCTTCTGGACAAAAGGGTGACGAATGACAAACTCGGGCATTTCAGTGATTTGGTTGAACACCGAGGACAGCGAATTTTTAATGGACTCGGCTGAGGCATCATCGAGCATCAGTCGTCGATAAGCATAGGTGAAGTAATGCTGGCTGATGATGTTCCAGTCCCTTGTGCAGGCGAGCAAATAATTTTTATCCAACATCCTCTGTCGATGAATTTGCTCATGGGCTTCAGAAAGAGCGCGGCCCAAACCAGAGGGGGTGTTGTCAAAAAGGTGCGCCTCAAACCCCTCTTCCACGTTCCTCTTGTGGGCAAAAGTGTCTGTGGCAATGATGGTCAAGCGGCTGGCGGCGTATTCCAGAAACTTGAGAGAAGGTGACAAGTCGTATTCGCCCCAAGGAACCCAGGCAATGCCGATGTCGTATTCCTTCAGTTTGGGAAACAGGACTTGTTGTGGAATCGGATCAAGGACGCGGACTTGACCGTCCAACTGGTATTGATGGGCAAGTTGCAGCAAATCCTGCGCAGATCCACCTGCGCCGTAAATGTCCAGCTTCACCGCATGGCGTAAAGCGGGATCCGTATTGGATAGCAACCACAAAAGTCTTTCAATTTCGCGTTTGGGGTGGATGCTGCCAATGTAAACACACTTGAGTGGTCTGGTGTTGCGCAGAACATCAGAACCATCAATTTGACCGATATCGATCGCAAGAGGGTATTCGCTCACCGGTTTTTCATTGTCAGGAATCCATGTTTTTTCTTCGCCGATTTGCCGGGTCATGACCAGGTCAATGAGATGTCTGTGGGCATTCCCTGAAGATTGAACCTGCTCACGCACAGAGCCCTCTGCAAGAAGTGGCGTTTTGATGTCAAGAACAAATTTGGCACCCGGTGCAAATTGACGCATGGCTTTGGCCAGATCGGGCCACTTTTGCCAGACCATGATGTGGACGATGTCTGGCGTGAACGATTCAGTCAGGGTGCGCAGTTCACGGTCGATGCCTTTGGAAAATGAAGCCTCAATCACCCTCAGATTGGCCGAGGGTGTGTGCACCTGTGGCGTCTTTTCGCTGGGTTTGCCATCGCTGTTGCACAGGACCACCAAATCCACCCAGTGGGCCAGCGCCTCGACAAAAAGATACGTGCCAGGCGTACCCAATATGCCCAGTTGCCGCGGCGAAACAACCAATACCTTGAGCGCCGAAGCGGTCTTGCCTGCTCTGGGCCACACCACATTCTTGGGTGCTTGACTTGCTTCTGGCTTGGCGGGCTCGGGGTCTGGAGAGATTGTTTCTGCAGTCGTCGACGATGCCAAGGCAGTCTTGGCTCGAGCAATCTTATTGGACAGCTTGGATAACGGGATATTGATCTCAATGCCTGCAAGAGGGCCGAGTTCACTCTTTTTGCACAGCAAGGAAGATTTCATATGGGATTTTTGATTCCGCACCCAATCTTCCAGAACATCTTTCTTCAAATTCGTGGGCAAATCGATCAAGAGGATATGTTCATGGCGAGCCTTTGCCGCAATCCAACTCAGGCTGTTATCACTCGGGGCAATAATCCGGACAATGAACTTCGTTAAATAGTTCCGGATGATTTGCAATGAATGTTGTGCATCGTTGGCGATCAGCAAAACTTCAATCGGCTTGTAGCTGTTGTGTTTGACCAATGACTCAAGAAAATCATGGGCTGCTGCAAGGTCATCACCCGCCCGTACCAGTATGGATATGCCCGGATTCATGTGCTTACTTTGCAAAAATTTCAAATAGTCCTGCCCCAGAGACTGGCGCTCGCGCTTGGCTTCCAGTAAATCCATTTCTGCAAAATCGTGTGCAATGCAGAGTTCGGGCCTGTACTGGATCACCATGCCAGGAAACTGCCGCTTGCACCGCTGGGTCAGTTCCTTGCCTTCATGGCCAAACATCAATGCGTCAAATCCGCCCACAGCGTCCAACACGGTTTTGCGGATCAACATATTGCCCTCCAGATTGAACTCCGCCTGCGTTGGCTTTTGTCCCAGGCTGTAATGAGGAGGGGCTGTCTTGTGGGGGGTTTTGCTGACAGCTTGTCCGCGCAATCCCATGAGGCTGTCGTCCTGCATGGCGGCCAAACCGTTGGCGAGGTAGCCCTGCACCATCACCGCGTCGTCATCCAGAAAAACAATCAAATCACCGCGTGCAAAATGCGCCCCGATGTTGCGCCCCTCAGAGGGCAGCAGGTTCATCGGGGCCTGGACAGTCAACAAGGGCAGTTCGGCCAGTTCCCCCCGAACGCGCTCATGGCCCCCGTTGTCCACCAGGATCACCTCAAAACTGGGGCCTGACTGCGCCAAGACCGATTGCAAGCAGCTGAGCAGGTGCGGCCCTGCTTGATGGCTGACGATGACCACGCTGATTTGGGGGTCGCTCACAGTGCGTCGATCGGATGCATCGAACTTTCGGTGGTCAACGCTTTGCCGGAACTTCCTGATGTCTTGCTGGGCCAGCTCAAAACGACGCGACACGTAATGTTCACGCGCTCGCTTGAAGTGCGCCAAAGCCAAATCGCTGGTCATGTCCACACCGGTGATTACCAGCGCACGCCGCGGAAGATGACGTCTTTGCGGATGTTGCTCTGGTGTTCGGCCACCAGCTTGAACATGCCGGTCATCACCTCGGGGGTCAGGTAGTGGGGTTCCACGCCCAGTTCGATCAGGCCCTGGTAGGTGGGGTTGTAGTAGTGCTCTTCCGCCTCTTTGCGGGGGTTGTCAATGCATTTGATTTCCACCTGGTAGCCCAGTGCATGGCCAGCCTGGGCGGTCAGTTCAGCCAGTTGGTTGACGCTGAAGGTTTCCATGATCTGATTGAAAATGCGCAACTCTCCGGCCTTGGCGGGCTTTTGCTCGGACATGTGAACACACTGCATGGTGTCCTTGATGTTGAGGTAACCCCGGGTCTGGCCGCCTTTGCCGTACACCGTCAGCGGGTAGCCGACAACCGCCTGAGCGATGAAGCGGTTGACCACGGTGCCAAACACCTCGTCGTAGTTGAAAATGGTTTTCAGGCGAGGGTCAATCGCCGACTCTTCCGTTTCCAGACCGTACACGGGGCCTTGCATCAAGTCGGTGACACGCAGGTTCCACATGCGCACGCCAAACCAGAACAAATCGGTGTCCATGATTTTGGTGGTGTGGTAGAGCGATGAGGCCTGGCGGGGGAACAAGAATTTGCCCTTGCGGCCTTTGTGCTCGATCTCGAGCCAGCCTTCCTCAATGTCGATGTTGGGGGTGCCGTATTCACCCATGGTGCCCAGCTTGATGATGTGGGTGTCGCGGGCAAAGTCACGCACCGCAAACATCAGGTTGTTGGTGACCAGCAGGTTGTTGGACAGGGTGAAGTTGGCGGTCTTGTAATCCATCAGGGAATACGGTGCCGATGGCTGCTCGGCATAGTGGACCACGGTGTCTGGAACGCCTGTGAATGCAGGGTTCAAGGCCCACGCGTACTTGGCGCGTCCATCAAACAGGCCACGCATGACCTCGGCGTCCGCCAAATCACCGATGACCACCTTGATTTCATGCCCGGTTTTTTCGTGCCAGATGCGGGCACGCTCTTGCAAAGTGGGCACCGCATACAGCATGCCGACATCGATGCTGGTGCACACGTTTCGGCGAAAGTAATTGTCGACCACCGTCACGGCATAGCCGCGCTGTGAAAAATACATGGCGGTGGGCCAACCCAGGTAGCCATCGCCACCCAAAATCAAGACGTGTTTCATGGTTGATTCCTTAAAAAATGGTGCTGAATGGGGGCTCAAAAACGCTCGGCCGGGTGGCCTTGCGGCACGGCCTCTTCAAGCAGCCCGTTGTGGTTCAAGAAGTCGGTCAGTTCCGCCTGGGACAAGGCGGGCTCGTTGCCCGAGTGGTAGGGGTTGTCCACCGAATCGGAGACCACCTCTTCGTATTCGTAGCTGATCTGCCTGTACAGGCTGCGGTACGACGGGAGCACAGCAAAATAGTCTTGCAGCTCCAGCGTTCGGCCGGTTTCCTCCTCGCTCATCAGCTCTTCATAAAGCTTCTCACCCGGTTTGGAGCCGATGGTGGTGATCTCGATGGCTTCGGGTTTGTGACCGTACAGAGGGGCCAATTGCTGGATCATGACCTGTGCCAGGTCTTCAATGCGGATGACCGGCATCTTGGTCACAAAGATTTCGCCCCCCTTGGCGATCTTGCAGGACTCGATCACCAGACTGGTCGCCTCTTTGATGCTCATGATGAAGCGCGTCATGTTTCGGTCGGTCAAGGTGAGCGGGCCACCTTTCTTGATTTGCTCCTTGAAGATCGGAATCACCGACCCCCTGGAGCCGAGCACGTTGCCAAACCGGGTCGACGAATAAATGGTGTTGTGGTCCTTGCCGGCGCAGTTGGCGGCTGTCATGAGGCGCTCGCCCATGAGCTTGGTGGTGCCCATCACATTCGTTGGATTGACCGCTTTGTCAGAGCTGGTGAAGATCACCCGCTCCACACCGCACTCTTTGGCGGCCTCGATCACATTTTTCACCCCATTGATGTTGGTTTGCACAGCATCAAACGGGGAATGCTCACAGAGAATCACATGCTTGTAGGCGGCCGAATGGAAAACAATGTCCACACCGCTGAACAGTTCAACCAAACGTTCGCGGTCACGGATGCTGGACAGAAAAAACTTGGCATTGGGCGTGTTCTTGAAGCGTTGCTGCAAAAAGAACATCTCGGTTTCGTTGTTGTCCAACCCCACCAGTTCACCCACATTGAACTCTTCAAGCAACTGACGGACCAGTTCGCTGCCCACCGTGCCACAACAACCGGTGACGGCGACAGTTTTATTTTCAAAATATTTCATTTTTCCCTTTGATGTGAATGGCTGAGATAGGTTTTGATGTCGGTGAGCACGTTGTCCAGATGGATGTTTTTTATTTTTTTGATCTGGAAAACCACCCGTTCTTCAATGTCAGTGGGGTCTGGACGGATGCCATCGCCCACGTTCAGGGTGGCGCTGAAATGTTTGGCGGCCAGTTTCAGATCGCCCCTGATCACTTCTGAAATGCCCATGGTGTTGCGGATACCCGCGGCGAGATAGCTTTGCAGCAACTCGGGCGCAGCGCCCCAGGATTGCGCCAGGCGAGCGCAGCGCTTGACGCCTTCACTGTCTTCAAGTTGCTGGTGACCGCTGGCTGCCAGCAGCGCGATCAGCATGCGGTTGGCGTAATGCACCAGATCGGCGTTGTCCAGCTTGGCCAAATATTCCCATCGTCCCTGAACCCAAGCTTTTCTCAATGCTTGCTCATTGAACTTGTGCAGCGGGCTTTCTTCTTGGCTTGCATGGAATGGTTGGCCTGCGGCTTGGAGGACCGCGAAATTGCCACTGATGGACACACCGTTTGGATGGCGATGCTGGAGTTGATGAACAGCGCGCGCCTGGGTCAACAATTTCACGTCACTGCCAGGTGATCCCACCCGCATCGCCTGTTCAAAGTGCAGTGCCGCGCGATGCTCTTGCGCACCCACAGCAGCCGCCATGGCAATGCTGTTGTGGACCCCCGAAATCAAGACCTGGCTGATGAGTTGTCTGCCGCACCCCCAGTCCTGGGCAAGGCGCAGGTATTGCCGGGCTTCGGCCGTCTGGCCCAACTGCAGCCGTCCAGCCGCTGCCAGCAAAACAAGCTTGGCGCGCTCGGGGTGGTGTTGCAGGTTGTCGCGGTCCAGGCTGGCCAAACTGTGCCAGTCGCCAAACTGCCACTGCGTGCGGGCGCGGTCGAGCAGGTTCTCGTCGTAGGGGACCAGAGGGCTTGCTGCATCGATCGCATCCATCGCCTCGGCCATTTGGCTGTCTGATTCGGTGCTTGCCTGCATGGCCATGCCCGGCTGGTCAGGTGTTGACCCACCCCAACGCCGCTTCAACCAGTGACCCAATGCTTTGAACATCCCCAGCGCTCTCAAATGCCTTGCTCGCGCAACAAAAGGTCTTTGATCAATTCAATCTGAGCTTCGGCTTTCACCAGCTCTTCGTGTTGCAGGTGCTGTCGTTTTTGCAAGTCCTGGTGGGCCGATTCCAGTTGTTGAAGTCGCTCTTGGCTTTCTTTGTGTTTGGCGGCTTCGGACTGTTTCTCTTTGGCCAAGGCATCCCTTTCGGTGATGGCTTTGTTTTTGGCAGCGGTCTCGGCTTCTTGGGCCTTGGCCAAGGCATCGCGCTCGGCCGCCAGTTGGGTTTGCTGTCGGGCGATGTTGTCCAGCTTGCTTTGCAGATGGGACTGGGCCTGGGTGATCGCTTCGAGCTGGGCTTGCAGCTCAGACCTCGCCTGGGTCACTGCATCCAGTTGGCTTTGCAGTTCATCGTGCGACTTGTCGCGCTGGGCCAGCTGGGCTTGCAGATCGGCGCGGTCTGTGGTCAATGCTTCCAGCTGAGTCTGCAATGCCCCTTTGGCCTGCGCCAAGGCATCGCGCTCGGCCAGTGCCAACTCTTTGGCCTGGGCTTCAGTGGCGCAGGTCTGGGCCAGCGCATCGCGCTCGGCCAGTGCCAACTCTTTGGCCTGGGCTTCAGAGGCGCAGGTCTGGGCCAGTGCATCCCGCTCGGCCAGTGCCTCGTGCTTGGCTGCTGTTTCGTTGTCTTTGGCTTGGGCCAGCGCATCGCGCTCGGCCGCCAGTTGCGCTTGCTGCCGGGCGGCGTTGTCGAGTTCGATTTGCAGATCGGCTTGGGCCTGGGTGATGGCCCCGAGTTGGCCGTGCAGGTCCGATTGCGCCTGGCTGTTGAAGCCCAGCTGGGCTTGCCACTCGGCCATGGCTTGTTCCACCGCCTCCAGCTGGGCTTGCAACACGGTTTGGGTCTGGGCCAGCGCATCGCGCTCGGCCAGTGCCAACTCTTTGGCCTGGGCTTCAGAGGCGCAGGTCTGGGCCAGTGCATCGCGCTCGGCCAGCGCCTCGTGCTTGGCTGCTGTTTCGGTGTCTTTGGCTTGGGCCAGCGCATCGCGCTCGGCCGCCAGTTGCGCTTGCTGCTGGGCGGCGTTGTCGAGTTCGATTTGCAGATCGGCTTGAGCCTGGGTGATGGCCCCGAGTTGGCCGTGCAGGTCCGATTGCGCCTGGCTGTTGAAGCCCAGTTGGGCTTGCCACTCGGCGATGGCTTGTTCCACCGCCTCCAGCTGGGCTTGCAACACGGTTTGGGTCTGGGCCAGCGCATCGCGCTCGGCCAGTGCCAACTCTTTGGCCTGGGCTTCAGAGGCGCAGGTCTGGGCCAGCGCATCCCGCTCGGCCAGTGCCAACTCTTTGGCCTGGGCTTCAGAGGCGCAGGTCTGGGCCAGCGCATCCCGCTCGGCCAGCGCCTCGTGCTTGGCCGCAAGTTCGGCCGTGTGCCGTGAATCCGCCAAAAGAAGCTGTTCCTGCAAGGATTGCTTGGCCTCTGATTCGGCAGTCAAGCGCATTTGGAGTTCACGCGTCGTCAACGCCACGGATTTTTGCTGCTGGAGAGGGTCCAGGGTGAACCAGGCATGACCGACAGCAGGGTGGTTGCTCTCGACCCAAGCCACCTCTACCCAGCCCAAGGCATGCATGTGTGCACCCAAAGAAGCGCGGTCTTTGAGTTGATGCCTGGCACACAGCACATGCGCCTGCTTCAAGGTGTGTGTCGCAGCCGCCAGAATGTCGGCAGCAGACAGACAATCCACAATCAACCACAGGCAGGCTGCTGGGTCCGATGTTTCCAGCAACGCCGTGAATTGGGGCGCGAGTGCATCCAGGGTGGTGGTGGTGACCGATTGGGTCTGCAAGGCCTGCAGGTGAGGCCACACCTGCGCCAACGCCTCGGCGGGGAGCAAACCGTTTTCACTGGGGTTGCTGAGCAGGTGGTAGTTTTTCGAGCCACTCTCATGCGCCAGTGTGGCGTGCAATGTGTGCCAAGCAGTGGCATGGGCTTGGGCCTGAACCCGACTGGCAGAGGCTTTGCTTTCTTCCGCTTCAATGACCCAGGCGTGCGGCACGGCCCACTGGGTCCATTGCGTCAACTCGCCCAGGCCATTGCCCCAGCCTGCATGGACCAAGATTTGCGGGGGGTACAGGGCACGCAGCATGCGGGCGATGACCGCATGGCTCTGAGGCCATGTGCTGTCCGATGAAGCGCTCACTGGCCACCTCTCTTGGGCTTGCTGGCCTGGGCGGCCTTGGCCCGCGGCCTGGGCGTTGCCTTCGATTTCACGGGGGCTGGGGCAGGCTTTTTCTTGTGTCCAACCGACTTGGCCGGTGTGGGGGCGGTCTTTTTGGCCACCACTGGCCTTGTTTTGCGCTGACTGGCAGGCGCCGCTTTTCTGGACGAGCGGGCTTTACTGGCCACGGGCTCAGGGAAGGTCAAACGGGTCACTTCTTTTTTCAGGACCTGGGCAGCGTCTTCGACCGCGGCGGCCACAGGCAGTTGTGACCAGCTGCGCAGTTCGGTGGCAGCGCTGGCCAAGGTGGCCCAGCCTTTTTCGGGTTTGACCGATTGGGCCTGCAGCGTGGCCCACAAAATGGGCAGCAGGGACACCAAGGCCTGCACCCATTGTTGGTCTTGCAGGCTCAAGCGGTGCCAGGTGGCGGGCGCCCATCCTGAGGGGCTGATTTGCAGGGCCATGACGGCTTGGCCGCTGGAATTCTTGACGTTGCTGTGCCATTGCGCCAGGGGTACGCCTTGGGTGGGTTGCTCAAAAATCAGGTGCGCAGAACTCAAGTTGGCTTGGGCTGAAAAATTCAACTGCAGCTGAAATTCAAACTGTTCGGCTCTCAGGCCTTGCACGTCGGTGTTGTGCAGTTGCAGTGCCAGGACGCTTTTGGCCGTGGTGTTTTTCTGCCCCAGAAATTTCACGGCATCAAAGCGCATGAGGGTCGGCACTTTGTCGAGTATTTGCTTTTGGGCGTTCAAGGCATTGACCCAAGCGCCGGCATCGGTGTGCTGGGGGGTCAATACCCCCGTGGCCAGGGCCTGGGCCAGCGTGTCGGTCAACTGCCTGACCATGTGCCAATCGGAGCTGCCGAGTTGCAAGATGGTGGCGGATCGTTTTTTGGGGTCGCCCGTGCCCTTGACCGGAATGATCTGCAGCTCTTTGTCTTGTGCGGCAGCGGCGGGCCAGCGCTTGATGGGCGACTGGCCGCGCGCGTCCTGGCCAAAAACAAAACCCGCAACGCCTTTTTCAATGAATGTTTTGAACTCGAAGGGGCCCACGGTTTGCCCCAAGACATTCAATTGGTGCACTCGCCAATGGGCCGTGTGGTCGGCCGACGATTCAGACAAGAGGTCCATGACCTCAAAGTCCTGCAGTGCGGGGTGCTTTTGGACAGCACGAAGCCAGCGGTCTTGCAGCCGCTTGACCTCGTGTTGCTTTTCCTGGTGTTTCAGGAAATAGCTTTCCAGTTCTTCCTGCACTTGGTGCAGTTGTTGCAACAGCAAATCGGTTTCTTCCTGCAGGTTCTTGATCTGACGCAGCGCGTCCTGTTTGGCGGCTGTCTCGGTTTCGCACCGTTTTTGCACCGCCAGATGCGCCTGGTGTTCATCGGCCAGCTTTTGGCGTGTGGCCTGGTGGGCAGCCTTTTCTTTTTCCAACTGGGCTTGGGCTTGGGCCAGGGTCTTTTGCGCCTGGCCGAGTTGCGTCAAGGCCGCTTGTTTGGCCTGTGTTTCGGCTTGGCAGTCTTTTTGCAGGCTTTGCTGTTCTGAAAATTGTTGGGCCAACTCTTCCTGCACTTGGTGCAGTTGCTGCAACAGCAAATCGGCTTCTTGCTGCAGGTTCTTGATCTGACGCAGCGCATCGTGTTTGGCGGCTGTCTCGGTTTCGCACCGTTTTTGCACCGCCAGATGCGCCTGGTGTTCATCGGCCAGCTTTTGGCGTGTGTCCTGGTTGGCAGCCTTTTCTTTTTCCCGCTGGGCTTGGGCTTGGGCCAGAGCCTGTTGCGCTTGGCCGATTTGAGCCAAGGCCGCTTGTTTGGCCTGTGTTTCTGCAGCCAGCAGCGATTGCAAGTGGTCCTGCTGGGCGCTGGCGTTCAGACGCTCACGGTCATGGGCGGCCTGCAGGGCCTGCATCTCCTGCCGCGCCCGGGCGATTTGCTGGTGTTCTGCCGAACGGTCCAACAGCCGCCGGTATTCGCCCACCAGGTCGGCCATGGCAGGTTCGCTCGCCACCGGCTCGCCCAAGGCACCCAGAATCGATTGGAGTTCAAAGTCCAGCGCGGCCGTTTGGGGATGGTCGCGCAACAGCTGTCCGGCCATTTGCTCCAGCAACCCATGCCGTGGCCTGGCCTTGGGGGCCGGCAGACCCGATAAGTCCAGGCTGACAGACCATGCCTTTTGGAGGTGTTCCATCCATGCGCGTGGGCGATCCTGCACCGCCGAGCCCCAAACCAGGAGGCTGGCGTGGGGATTTCGGAGGTGGAAGCGGAGCATGCTTTGGTGGCATTTTTCCCATTGCAAGAGCTGGGCGGGGATGCTCTCGATGGCGGCGTCGGAGCCGATCAGGCGGCAAACCAGAGACAAGCGGTCTTCGCAGACCAGCACAAAACGGATATCGGGGTCCAGCTGCGCCCAAAAATCCAGCAGCTCGACCGAACCTGCATGGGCCCATGACCAATGGGCCTTGTGCATATTGGCCACGATCAGGTCTATCGCCAGTTGTTCCCACAGGCGGCTTGGCCGATGGGCCGGCTCGCTCAGGGTTTGGCCGCTGGGGGCCTGCGACGACCGGGCATCCCTCCAGCGTTGATGCCATTGGATGAGATCAAAACTGGGATCGCGCGCCAATGGGCCATGGGGGGCCACGCCGCAACCCTGAAGATGGGTCTCGACGCTTATCAGAAGTTCATCAACTTGACCAGTGATGCAAAAAATACTCATGAAAATTTATAAAATCTATCAATGTTTGACAAAAATAACAGTTATAAAAACTGTATTGTTATTTTTTTCTTTTTTGCAACACGGGCGATATTACTCGTCTTCGGAGTGAATTAACAGTACAATTTTCCGGTAATTACCGAAATACCTTCTCTCTCATGATCAAATCCACCCCCCCTGAAAAATCAGGCTCAAAAAATCGCAAGGCTCTGGGCCTGGGGTTGGGTGTCTTGGTGGCCGATCAGGTGATCGCCAGCGCCAAGTCGTGGTCCCAGGACCCAGCAGACACCGCGGCGAGCCCCACCAGCGCCGAGCCATTGAATGGCGTTGAACTGTCGCAACAGGCTGAAGAGAGCCTGTTGTCCGATGCCTTGCTGGCGCTGGATGCGCAAGCCCAGGCCGACCTGGCCCTGGTGAGCGGCGTGCCCGATGGGTTGCTGTTGGCCATGGACGACGAGGCGGCACAAGAGGTGGCCCATTCGTTTGAGGCTTTCGCCAAACCCGTCGCTTCCGAAACCAACGTGGCTTCGGCCGCAGCGGTGGATGGCCAGGGCGCGCCCTCTGTGGGCATGGCTTTGCCAGAGTCGGTCAAAGCCGAACTCACCACATTGCTCGCCCAGGCGCCTGTCCAGGCCGCTGAAGGTGCGGCCGCCGCGGCCAGTGCGGCCACTGCGGCAGCCGCGGGTGAGGTGTCTGCCATGGCTGTGCTGGGTGGGCTGGCAGGCCTGGCGGTGGTGGCGGGCGCCATGGGATCGAATGCGTCCTCTGGTGATCAGGGATCCGATGTGGCCGGGCCGACCGCCAAAATCACGCTGGCCGACAAGATTTTGACGGTGGGTGAAACCACCACGGTGACCATCACCTTCAGTGAAGCGGTCAAAGGTTTTGAATTGTCGGATTTGACCGCCCAAAACGGTGTGTTGTCGGATCTGGTGCGAAGCACCAACGACCCCTTGGTGTGGACGGCCAAATTCACACCCGACGCGCCGGTGGAAGATGTCAGCAACCTGGTCGTCTTGTCGGCCAACTACACCGACTTGGCGGGCAATCTGGGTGCTGGCAGCAGCAGTGACAACTACATCGTGGCCACCAAACTCGCGGGTGGTACGGTGGCCGACGGCTACGTGTCGGGCGCCACCGTGTTCCGCGACCTCGATGGTGACGGCGTTTTGGGGGCTGGCGAAGACTCGGTGACCACGGGCTCTGGTGGTGTTTTTTCGGGTTTGGGTGGTTATGGCGGTTCAATCATTGCATTGGGCGGAACGGACATTTCAACGGGCTTGGCCTTTGAAGGCGTTCTGAAAGCGCCCGCAGGCGCTGCCGTCATCAACCCGCTGACCACCCTGGTGTCGGCAGCGATGGGGGACACATCGAGCCAAAGTCCGGAAGAATTTGCGGCGTCGATGGCTTCGGCCGAAGCCCAAGTGGCCGCTTTGCTCGGGATTGATGATGCTGGCTTGACCTCGATCACCCAGGTTGATCCGATTGCCTTGGTGGCTGCGGGTGGCGCGGGCGCAGAAGCGGCCTTGGACATGCAGTTGTCTGCGATCCAGACCGCCAACGTGTTGGTGACGATCACGCAGACACTGGTGAATTCGGGTGTATCTGAAAATGCGGGATCGGCTTCGGACTTGGTGTCTGGCGCCTTGGGCCAGCTTCTCAACGGCATCGACGCGGGCGGTAGCCTGAATTTGTCCGATGCCTCTGTTCTGGGCCAATTGTTTGAATCGGTGGCCGAATTGGCTAAAGAATCGGGGGGCGTGGACACGGCCTCTCTCTTGACGCTGCAGGCCGTTTCGGCCCAAGCGTCTTCGGCTTTGGCCTCGGTGAATGCCAAGATCGACGCCATCGACACGTCCAAGGGCATCGATGGCCTCAAGGAAGCTGTGGCAGCTCAGTTGGTGGTGCTGGGTGCGGATGGTCTGCTGAACAGCTTGAATTCGAGCATTGCGGACACGCTGAAGTTTCTGGAAAGCCTGGATTTGTCGGCCGGCGCATCGGCAGAAGCTTTGAGCAACGCCTTGGCGCAAGCCATGGGCATGGTCAATTTCGCGGATGGATTTTCTGAAGACAAGCTCAATGCGCTGATCCAGAACAATCTGGACGATGTGAAAGATG
>Ga0255124_1000023_pt1 | contig 71377 bp, 70 predicted proteins | sample Law_Cont_RepB_8d_FD_188564 | JGI IMG/M metagenome (GOLD analysis project Ga0255124, IMG submission 188564) | Freshwater microbial communities from St. Lawrence River, New York, United States - Law_Cont_RepB_8d | ecosystem: Environmental > Aquatic > Freshwater > River | place: USA: New York... | reverse complement strand
GGGCTTGTGCAAGAAGTCATTGAACCCGGCAGCATGCGCTTGCTCTTGCGTTTCAAGGAGGACATCTGCCGTGACGGCGATGATGGGCAGCTGTGATTTGTTCTGATCTTTGAGGCTTCGGATCGCCGACACCATTCCGGGAATGAGCCGCTCGAACTTGCTGTCGTCCTGCAGGATTTCTGGGGTCGGGAAGGCTTGCAGCAGGTCCAGGCGGCGCTGGAGAGTATCGAAACGGGGGAGCAAGCCAGGGTCCATCTCCTGGCGGAAGATGGACAACTGAACCTGATTTCTAAACAGCAGGATTTCCCTGTCCAGTTGAAATGCCATGAATGCCACCGAGTCCGTCTGCTGAGGCGCGGCACTCTTGAAGCCAACGGTCCGTGTCCAGACCCATTGCAACAGGATCAGCAGGACGGCAACCATGACCATCGTCAAAACGACCAGGCCCGATTTGAAAAACCGTTCGCTGATGCCACCTGACGGTTGCGCTGTCACCGACACCCCCAGGCGGTCAATCGACGAACAGCCCCGCGGGGCCATGGCTTCTCTGAACTTCCCAAGCGCTCGAGGGCACCACTGCGGATGAAAAAAAGATCAAAGGAAGATTTTTGAAAAGAATCAAGGTTTTTTTCATTTTTCAACAGATACCACCAAAATATTTCTTTATGTTAGTTAAATTCTCCTGAAGTATCAAAAAATAAACAAGAAATTAGTTCTCGTTCATAAAAAAACCAGGCACCTGTGCCTGGTCTCAGAGATCGTCATAGGCCCTGCATCGGTCCTGCAGCGGCCTGGCCGGTTCAACGTCGTGGCTTGCTGTTGCGGGCACCTTTCTTTTTCGCAGCTGCTTTTTTGACCGAAGCCTTGAGGGCCTGGATGGGTGAACGGTTGCGTTCGGCATCGGCCTGACGGCGATCCTGCACCACCCGCTTTTTGTCACGCCGTACATCAGCGGGTGAGGACAGGCCTTTGTCGCGCATGGCACGTGGCACCAGATCGTCGCCGGCATGCACCAGCCTGAAATCTATCTTGCGGCCATCCAGGTCGACGCGGCTGACCTGGACCTGCACGCGGCTGCCAATGGCGTAGCGGATACCGGTGCGCTCACCGCGCAATTCCTGGCGCAACTCGTCAAAACGGAAGTATTCGCCACCCAGTTCGGTGATGTGCACCAAACCTTCCACATACAAGGTATCCAAAGTCACAAAAATGCCGAAACTGGTGGCCGCGGACACCACACCGCTGTACTCCTCGCCCAGGTGTTCGCGCATGTATTTGCACTTGAGCCAGGCTTCCACATCGCGGCTGGCCTCGTCGGCACGGCGTTCATTGGCACTGCAATGTAAGCCGGCGGCCTCCCAGGCGCGTTGATCGGCCGCCGACATGCGCACCCGTGGCGCTGACGAATCCGGGGCATCGCCCTTGGCCGCACGGCTTTTCTCCAGCCGCTTGTTCAGTTTGGCGTGTGCCTCGCCAGGCACAGGCAAACTCGGCAAGGTGTACTTGCGGTCCAGCAAAATGGATTTGATGACCCGGTGCACCAGCAAGTCCGGGTAGCGCCGGATCGGGCTGGTGAAATGCGTGTAGGCCTCATAGGCCAATCCGAAATGCCCACTGTTGATCGGCGTGTAGATCGCCTGCTGCATCGAACGCAGCAGCATGGTGTGGATTTGTTGCGCATCCGGCCGGTCCTTGGTCGCTTGTGCGATTTTCTGGAACTCGGAGGTGTGTGGTTCATCGCTGATGTTCAGGCCCAGGCCCAGCGCCTTGAGGTAGTTGCGCAGGATGTCCTTTTTCTCGGCGGTTGGACCCTCGTGCACCCGAAACAAACCGGGGTGTTTGCCCTGCTGAATGAAGTCGGCACTGCAAACATTGGCCGCCAGCATGGCTTCTTCGATCAGGCGGTGCGCTTCGTTGCGCACACGCGGCACGATCTTGTCGATGCGACCACTTTCATCGCAAACGATCTGGGTTTCGGTGGTTTCAAAATCCACCGCCCCCCGGACTGCACGCGAGGCCAGCAGGGCCTTGTAGACATCTTGCAGGTTCATCAGGTCGGTCACACGCTGTTTGCGCTTGGCGGCTTCCGGTCCTCGGGTATTGGCCAGGATGGCCGCCACTTCGGTGTACGTGAATCGGGCATGGCTATGCATGACCGCCGGATAGAACTGGTAAGCATGCACGTCGCCCTTGGCATTCACCAGCATGTCGCACACCATGCACAAGCGGTCCACATCCGGGTTCAGCGAACACAGGCCGTTGGACAGCTTTTCCGGCAGCATGGGAATGACCCGGCGCGGGAAATACACACTGGTGGCGCGGTCGTAGGCATCGATGTCAATCGCGCTGCCGGTCTGCACATAGTGGCTGACATCGGCAATGGCGACCAACAGGCGCCAGCCCTTGCCACGGCCCACTTTGGCGGGTTCACAATAAACGGCATCGTCAAAATCTCGGGCATCTTCGCCGTCAATGGTGACCAGCGGGACGTCGCGCAAATCCACGCGGTCCTTGAGGTCCTTGGCCAGCACCTTGTCGGGCAGCCCTTTGGCCTGTTCGAGACAAGCGGCTGAGAATTCGTGGGGCACGCTGTACTTGCGAACAGCGATCTCGATTTCCATGCCTGGATCGTCGATTTCTCCCAACACTTCCTTGACGCGGCCCACAGGCTGTCCAAACAAAGCCGGCGGCTCGGTCAATTCGACCACCACCACCTGGCCTGGCTTGGCTGTACCGGTGGCGCCCTTGGGAATCATCACATCCTGGCCGTAACGCTTGTCCTCCGGTGCCACCAGCCACAAACCGGCTTCGTGCAGCAGGCGTCCGATGATGGGCTGCTCAGGGCGCTCGACAATTTCGACAATGCGGCCTTCGGGCCTGCCTTTGCGATCCTGACGCACGATGCGCACCTTGACACGGTCACGGTGCAACACGGCCCGCATTTCATTGGGCGAGAGGTAAATGTCGGACTCACCGTTGTCCCGAATCAGAAACCCGTGACCATCGCGGTGGCCCTGCACACTGCCTTCAATTTCTTCCAGCAAGCCGCTGGGTGGCACTACTTTTTTGATATACAATCCTTTAATTCCTGAGGCGCCCAGATGGCGGAATTGGTAGACGCACTAGTTTCAGGTACTAGCGAGTAACATCGTGGAGGTTCGAGTCCTCTTCTGGGCACCAATCTTATCCAACCCGATAAGTGAACTACATGACAAGCCGTTGATGACCCATCAACGGCTTTTTTGTTACCTGCCCGATTGGGCGAAGGCATCAAACCGGAACCCCCACCAGATCGTGGCCTTCCACACGCACGATGCGGGCGCGGGAGAACTCCCCGACCTTCAAGGTCTTGCTCAGTTTTTCGGGTGGCAGCAGGCGCACCACCCCATCGATTTCGGGGGCATCGCCAAAGCTGCGCCCCACCCCGCCGCGACGGCCCATGGCTGGGGCACTGTCCACCAGCACCTGCATGGTCGTGCCCACGCGCTGGTGCAGGCGGGCGATCGAGACCCCTTCGGCCACGGCCATGAAACGGGCACGACGCTCTTCACGCAAAGCTTCGGGCAGCATCCCGGGTAAGTCGTTGGCCGTCGCGCCCCGGACCGGGCTGTAGGCAAAGCACCCCGCACGGTCAATTTGCGCCTCGCGCACAAAGTCCAGCAGGTGCTCGAATTCTTCTTCGGTCTCGCCAGGGAAACCCGCGATGAAGGTGCTGCGAATCACCAACTCGGGACACAGTTCACGCCAGCGCTGGATCCGCTCCAGGTTTTTCTCACCGCTGGCCGGACGCTTCATGCGCCTGAGTACGTCGGGGTGGCTGTGCTGAAAGGGCACGTCCAGATAAGGCAAGACCAGCCCTTGGGCCATCAGGGGGAGGATGTCGTCCACACTGGGGTAGGGATAAACATAGTGCAAGCGTACCCAGGCACCGTGCTCGCGAGCCATCTCGCCCAGTGTCTGCACCAACTCCAGCATGCGGGTCTTGACCGGTTTGCCGTCCCAAAAGCCCGTGCGGTATTTGACATCCACCCCATAGGCCGAGGTGTCCTGGCTGATCACCAGCAGTTCCTTGACGCCGCCTTCAAACAAGGCCTTGGCTTCTTTCAAGACGTCACCGATCGGTCGAGAAACCAGGTCACCGCGCATGGAAGGGATGATGCAAAAGGTGCAACGGTGGTTGCAGCCTTCGCTGATTTTCAGGTACGCATAGTGGCGCGGCGTGAGTTTGAGTCCCGCCTCTCCAAAGCCACCAGGCACCAGGTCCAGAAACGGGTCGTGGGGTTTGGGCAGGTGTGTGTGCACCGCGTCCATCACTTCCTGGGTGGCGTGTGGCCCGGTCACGGCCAAGACGCTGGGGTGGATTTCGCGCACCATGTTGCCGCCGCCCTCGCCTGTTTTGGCCCCCAGACACCCGGTCACGATCACTTTGCCGTTCTCGTTGAGGGCTTCGGCAATCGTGTCCAGGCTCTCCTGAATGGCTTCGTCGATGAAGCCACAGGTGTTGACGATGACCAGATCTGCACCTTCAAAGGTTTTGGACGTCTGGTAACCCTCGGCGCTCAACTGGGTCAGGATCAGCTCGGAATCGGTCAGTGCTTTGGGGCAGCCCAGACTGACAAAACCCACTTTGGGAACGGGAAGGGGGGCGGTAGCGGTCGTTTCACTCATGCCCACATTGTCCCCGCAAAATCGTCCAGCCTCCGACAAAAGGGGCTTGATTCGCGCATCAAGGCTTCAAACCCATGACACCCAGAATCTGTTCGGTGTTTTTCTGGATCTGCTTTTGCATCTGGTCCTGCATTTGCGCCAAGACATTTTGGGACGGCTGGGTCAGACCGGAAAACATGTTCTGAATCAAAGGGGTCTGCCACTGCATGAACTGCGCCCACCTTTCAGGGCTGAGGGCCGGGCTGGATTCCCCCAATTTGTTTTGCCAGTCCATGAAGGACTGAATGTGGTTTTCCAGATAAGCGCCCATGTGGCCCTGCAAGGCGTGGCCATAAAACCGAATGATGTTGGACAGCACGGCCTCACTGAACATCGGAGCGCCTGCTGACTCCTCTTCCAAAATGATCTGGAGCAAGATGGATCGGGTCAGGTCCTGACCCGTCTTGGCATCGAGCACCACCAATGGGGATGCGGCCATGACCAGTTTCTTGACCTCGGTCAGCGTCACATAACTGGAGGTTTGCGTGTCGTACAAACGCCTGTTGGGGTACTTTTTGATCGTCCGCACCGACCCCGGCAAGGGCCTGTCCGCTGCCGAGGGGGGCTTGATCGACTTGGCTGAGGGCTTGAGCGGCAATGAAAACTCCTGACGCGGCACTGCAATTGAAAATCTGTTGCAATGCAACATTCTAGGTAAGCCCCGGGCGAAGAGGGCCTTGGTTTACCCTGACGCGGAAAGTCGGATGCCGTCCCTCTTCGGCGCGCTTTTTTGTTGCGGCACACCCGGATTTGCCCTCATTACCTGCGAAAATACACCGCTATGTTTACCGGAATCATCACCGGCGTGGGGCGAATCGTCGCCATCCACGACCTGGGTCGCTCTTTACACCATGGCAAGCGCCTCACCATTGAGGCCCCCGCCGGGTACCTTGACGATGTGGGTCTGGGCGACAGCATCGCCCTGAACGGCGCCTGCATGACGGTCACCACATTCAGCCCTGCGCAGCGGCAGTTCACCATCGACATCTCGGCCGAATCCCTCGACAAAACCAGCGGACTCGACACCGAAGGCACCGTCAACCTCGAAAAAGCCCTGCGCGCCCACGACCGTCTGGGCGGGCACATCGTGTCAGGCCATGTGGACGGCGTGGGACAAGTCAGCCACTTTGCGCAAATTGGCGAAAGCTGGGAATTGCGCATTCTGGCCCCCCACACGCTGGCCAAATACCTGGCCTACAAGGGCTCCATCACCGTCAACGGCGTGAGCCTCACCGTCAACCGGGTCAGCGACGGTCCGGATGGCTGCGAGATCAGCATCAACCTGATCCCTCACACGGTCGACAACACCGCCCTGGGCAGCCTGAAAACAGGCCACCAGGTCAACCTCGAAATCGACACGGTGGCCCGCTACGTGGAGCGCATGCTCAGTGCAGGCCTGATCCAGAAAGACACCGCATGAACGCGCCCGCGCAACTGACACCCGTGGCCATTTCGCCCGTCGACGAGATCGTGGCCGACATGAAGGCCGGTCGCATCGTGATTCTGGTCGACGAAGAGGACCGTGAAAACGAAGGTGACCTGGTGCTGGCCTCGGACCACGTCACACCCGAAGCCATCAACTTCATGGCCCGCTTTGGTCGGGGCCTGATTTGCCTGACCCTCACCCGCGAGCGCTGCGAATACCTCAAACTGCCGCCCATGGCGGCTCGCAACGGGACTGTCTACAGCACGGCCTTCACCGTGTCGATCGAGGCGGCCGAAGGCGTGACCACCGGCATTTCTGCCGCAGACCGAGCCCGCACCGTGCAGGTGGCCGTGGCCAAGGCCAGCTTGCCCACCGACCTGGTGCAGCCCGGCCACATCTTCCCGCTGCAGGCGGTGGACGGCGGCGTGCTGATGCGCGCCGGCCACACCGAGGCCGGCTGCGACCTGGCCGCCATGGCCGGTTGCTCCCCCTCGTCAGTGATCTGCGAGATCATGAACGACGATGGCACCATGGCCCGACTGCCCGATCTGCAGTTGTTTGCCGCCGAGCACGGCCTGAAGATCGGCACCATCGCCGATCTGATCGAATACCGCAGCCGCCATGAATCGCTGGTCGAGCGCATTGGCAGCCGACCCTTGCACACCGCACACGGTGAGTTCACCGCACACGCCTTCCGTGACGCGCCCAGCCAAACCGTGCACCTGGCCCTGGTCAAAGGCCAATGGTCACCCGATGACGACATTCCGGTGCGGGTGCACGAGCCACTGTCGGTGCTCGATGCCCTGGAGGTCAACCGGGCCATGCACTCCTGGAGCCTGGACGCCAGCCTCAGCTTCATCCATGCCCAGGGTCGCGGTGTGGCCGTGCTGCTGAACTGCGGCGAATCGGCCGACCAGCTGTTGGCCCAATTCGAAGGCCGGGCCCGCTCAGCACAGGCACCTGAGCGCGGCAAGATGGACCTGCGCACCTACGGTGTGGGCGCGCAAATCCTGCGTGAGTGCGGCGTCCAAAAAATGAAACTCATGGGCCAGCCCCGCCGCATGCCCAGCATGACCGGCTACGGCCTCGAAATCACCGCTTACATTCCCAAGGAATAACCATGCAAGGCGCCAACCAGGGTCAGGCCGAAGAACTCGACGGCCAATTTCTGCACATCGGCATCGTGCAGGCCCGCTTCAACGAAGACATCACCAATGCGCTGGCCAAGGCCTGCATCCAGGAGCTGGAAGCTTTGGGCGTGAGCAGCATCGACCACGTCATGGTGCCCGGCGCTCTGGAAGTGCCGGTGGCCTTGCAGGCCATGGCCGAGCGGGCCGAATACGATGCGCTCATCGCACTCGGATGCATCATCCGTGGCGAGACTTACCACTTCGAGCTGGTGGCCAACGAATCGGGTGCAGGCGTGAGCCGGGTCTCTCTGGACTACAACCTGCCCATCGCCAACGCGATCCTCACCACCGAAAATCTGGCACAGGCCGTGGCCCGCCAGACCGAAAAAGGACGCGACGCCGCGCGCGTGGCGGTCGAGATGGCTTGCATCATGGACGACCTGTCGGCCGACATGGCCGAGGAACTCGATGACGAAGAGGGCGTGCAATGAGCCCACTCGCCAGCACAACGGAGGGTGCCCAGGAGAGCCCCAAAACGGTCTCTGGCACCCGCAAATCCTCGGCCAAACCCGCGCGCAGCCGCTCGCGTGAATTTGCACTGCAGGCGCTGTACCAGCACATCGTGGGCCGCAACGAGGCCGCAGACATCGACGCCTTCACGCGAGATTTGTCGGGCTTTCACAAAGCCGACTCGGCCCATTACGACGCCCTGCTCTATGGCTGCACCGCACAAGCGCAGGCGTTGGACGCCTTGATCGCCCCCAAGCTGGACCGCAGCTTTGCCGAGATCTCGCCCATCGAACACGCCATCATGTGGATCGGTGTTTTCGAAATGCAACATTGCCTGGATGTGCCCTGGCGCGTGGTGCTCAACGAATGCATCGAACTGGCCAAGGATTTTGGCGGTACCGATGGCCACAAATACGTGAACGCTGTGCTGGGCGGCCTGGCCCCCGAATTGCGCAGCGCCGAAGTGCAGGCCGACCGCCAATCCGGACGCACCAAATAATCAGCCTTTCTGATCTCACCATGCGCATCTCAGAGCGTGCCGAACGGATCGAGCCCTTTTATGTGATGGAAGTGGCCAAGGCCGCCGCGCAAAAAGCCCGCGAGGTCGCGCACACAGACCGGCCCGTGGTGTTCCTCAACATCGGCGAGCCCGACTTCACCGCCCCACCCCGCGTGCAACAAGCCGCACAGGCGGTCATCGCCTCTGGCCAAACCCAATACACACCCGCGTTGGGCCTGGACGCCTTGCGCCGGGCCATCAGCGACTGGTATGCCTCGCGCTTTGGCCTGCAAGTGCCCGCCAGCCGCATCGTGGTCACAGCGGGCGCCTCGGCGGCGCTGCAACTGGCCTGTCTGGCACTGATTGACCAGGGCGACGAGGTCCTCATGCCCGACCCCAGCTACCCTTGCAACCGCCACTTTGTGAGCGCGGCAGAAGGCACGGCCGTGTTGGTGCCCACCACGGCCGAAGAGCGCTTTCAATTGAGCGCTGCCAAAGTGGCCTCTGCCTGGGGGCCGCGCACCCGAGGCGTTTTGCTGGCTTCGCCCTCCAACCCCACCGGCACGTCCATCGACCCGTCCGAATTGGCCCGCATCGTGGCGGTCGTCCGAGCGCGTGGTGGCATCACCCTGATCGACGAGATCTACCTGGGACTGAGCCATGACAGCGCCTTCGGCCAAAGCGCGCTGGCCCTGGGCGACGATGTCATCAGCATCAACAGCTTCAGCAAGTACTTCCACATGACCGGCTGGCGCCTGGGCTGGCTGGTCGTGCCCGAACCACTCACACCGGTGCTGGAGCGCCTGGCCCAAAACCTGTTCATTTGTGCCAGCAGCGTGGCCCAATTGGCGGCCCTGGCCTGCTTCGAGAGTGAGAGTTTGGCCGAATACGAACGCCGCCGCGCCGAATTCAAGGCCCGGCGCGATGACTTCATCCCCGCCTTGAACCGCCTGGGCCTGACCGTGCCGGTACCGCCCGATGGCGCGTTTTACGCTTGGGCCGATTGCAGCGCCGCCTGCCAAAAGCTGGGCCTCAAGGACAGTTGGGAGTTTGCCTTTGCCGCACTGGAACATGCCCATGTCGCCATCACACCAGGTCGCGACTTTGGCACCGCCGAAACCGCCCGTTTTGTGCGCTTTTCCACCGCCAACTCGATGGCCGAACTGCACACCGCCATCGCCCGCCTGAAAGCCTGGTTGCAGCCATGAGCGCCCACAGCTCCCGTGTGTTTGAGCAGCCCATCCGCGTTTATTGGGAAGACACCGACGCCGGTGGCATCGTGTTTTATGCCAACTACCTGAAGTTCTTTGAACGCGCCCGCACCGAATGGCTGCGCGCCTTGGGCTTTGGTCAGCAGCGCTTGCGCGACGAGTCGGGCGGCATGTTTGTGGTGAGCGAAACCACCGTCAAATACCATGCACCCGCCCGCCTGGATGACACCCTGGTCGTGACCGCCCAACTGCAAATTGGCGGCAAAGCCAGCCTGACCATTGCCCAGCAGGCCCGTCTGCGCACAGCGGGCCACACCGACCGACTGCTGGCCGAAGGCACGATCCGCCTGGGCTGGGTCGACAGCACCACCTTGAAACCCGGCCGCATCCCGGCCCCTGTTCTGGAAGCCCTCAAATGAACCAAGACATGTCCATCGTTTCGCTGCTGCTGCACGCCAGTTTCGTCGTGCAGCTGGTGGTGCTCATCTTGCTCAGCATATCGGTGGCCAGCTGGGCCGCCATTGTCCGCAAGGTCACGGCCATCAAACGCATCAAAACCCTGAACGAAGAATTCGAGCGGGTCTTCTGGTCGGGCACCAGCTTGAACGAGCTGTTCAATGCCGCCAGCCAGAACGCCAAATTGTCCGGCCCCATGGAACGGATTTTTGCCAGTGGCATGCGCGAATACCAAAAGTTGCGCGAGCGCCGCATCAGCGATGCCGGCACCTTGCTCGACGGGGCACGCCGTGCCATGCGGGCGAGCTTCCAGCGCGAGATGGACGTGGCCGAGTCGCAACTCGCCTTCCTGGCCTCGGTCGGCTCGATTTCGCCCTACGTGGGCCTGTTTGGCACCGTCTGGGGCATCATGCACGCCTTCACCGGCCTGGCCAGCTTGCAGCAAGTCACGCTGGCGGTGGTGGCCCCGGGCATCGCCGAAGCCCTGGTGGCCACCGCGATTGGTCTGTTTGCGGCCATTCCTGCGGTGCTGGCCTACAACCGTTTTTCACACGATGTCGATCGCATCGCGATCAAGCTGGAGACCTTCATCGAAGAGTTCTCCAACATCCTGCAGCGCAGCCTGGGCTCGGCCAATGCCAGCAGCTCGGCTTCGGGCCACTGAAGGAGACCCGCATGCCCGCTGTTTCATCCCGAGGACGCGGCCGCCGCACCATCTCGGAAATCAACATGGTGCCCTTCATCGACGTGATGCTGGTGCTGCTCATCATTTTCATGGTGACCGCGCCCATGATCACCCCCAGCATGGTGGACCTGCCCAGCGTCGGCAAAGCCGCCAAACAACCCGACAAAGTTGTCCAGATCGTGATCCAGAAAGACGAGCGGCTGGAGCTGGTGAGTGACGGCAAAACCGACAGCACCACCCTGCCCCGCGTGGCGGCCAGTGTGAAACGCCTGGTGGGCGACGATGCCAACACCGCCGTGGTCATCAGCGCGGACCGGAACGTCAAGTACGAGACCGTGGTCCAGGTCATGGACAGCCTGCAACGGGCGGGCGTGGCCCGCGTGGGCCTGTCGGTTCAGCTGGCCCCTTGAGCAGGAACCGGCTTTGAACACCCCGGCGACGCCGCACCTAGAATTTGCGCCACCCGCGCAACCGGGTATGCGGCGCGCCTGGCTGATTGCAGGCGTGGCGCACGGTTTGCTGTTTCTGGCGCTGGCCCTGGCCACCGCCTGGAAAACCCAGCCGCAAAAAATTCAGGCCGAAGCCGAGTTGTGGTCAGCCACTCCCCAAGCGGCCGCCCCCAAACTTCAAGAGCCGCCGCCACCGCCTCCAGAGCCAGAACCGAAGCCGACGCCATTGCCCCAAGCCAAGCCACCCCAGCCTGCGCCGCCCCCGGCGCCCGACAACAGCCTGCGCGACGCACAAATTGCGCTCGAAAAGAAAAAGCTGGAAGAAAAGCAAAAGGAAGAAGCGGCCGAGCGTCAGCGCAAGGCGCTTGAAAAGAAGAAAAAAGAGGCCGAAGAAAAAGCCGCCAAAGACAAGGCGGCCAAGGAAAAGGCCCAGAAGGACAAAGCCGCGCAGGACAAACTGGCCCAGGAGAAAAAAGAGCAAGAAAAGAAAAAAGCCGCTGAAAAGGCCCAGGCCGACGAAAAAAAGCGGCAGCAGGAGCAAGCGCGCAAAGCGGCCCAGGACAAAGCCTCGCAAGCCCAGGCCGATGCCATGCGCAAGGAACAGATGCAGCGGGTTCAAGGCTTGGCCGGCGCATCGGGCGACGCCAACGCCACGGGCACGGCACTCAAGTCATCTGGCCCCTCGGCCACCTACGCCGGCCGGCTGGTGGGCCGCATCAAACCCAACATCGTCTACCCGGGCGATGTGGTGGGCAATCCCCAGGCCGAAGTGGAAATGCGTGTGGCCCCGGACGGCGTCATCCAAAGCCGCCGACTCAAAAAATCGAGTGGCAACAAAGCCTGGGACGATGCCGTGCTGCGGGCCATCGACAAGACCGAAGTCCTGCCCAAAGACACCGATGGCCGGGTACCGCCTCTGATCGAGCTGGTTTTCAGGCCTCAGGATTGACCCGCCAGGCCGGCGGGCCGTCTCGATCAAGCCCGGGCCTCAATATCCGTTCGCCGGTGCCGATTCATGGTCACCGGGGTTAAAGTCCGACTTTGTCCTCCCCCCCACAACCTGGCCGCTCAAGCCCGATGACGATGAAAAATTTTGCTCCATGGCTGCTCAGTGCCTTTTTGGCGGGGGCTGCCCTGCCCATCTGGGCCCAAAAAGCCCCGGCCAATGCCTGCTTTGTGGCCCAATTCAAATCGCTGGCCCTGCGCACCCATGCCCCTGACGTGCGCGCGAATCTGGCCAAGGCCTGGCTGGAACGGCATGCCGCCAGCTGCACGGATGTGCAATTGGCGACCTTGCTGGCCAACAGCCCGAACTGGCTGGGCACCGCCTTGACGCTGGAGGTCTCTTCCATCCTGGAAGGCGCCATCGAAGCCAAGATTGCAGGCAACCCGGAACTGATGGGCAAGCTATACGAGTCGCTGGGCAAAGAAGGCCAGGCGTCCACCGTCAGTTACAGCACCCCCACGCCGCGAGCGCCGGTGGTCAGACCCATGGTCAACACGGGCGTGTTGGCAGGCAGCCCCAACTTTGGCTCCATCACTGGCAACACCACCGTGAACCAGAACAACAACCAGAATGCCTCGCCCAATGCCAATGCAGGCCAAAACAACAACGGCGAACAAAATCAGTTGAACAACAACCGCTGAGGGCTTGGGTTTGCGGGCGGGCTTTCGGTCCAGCCCTAGTCGTAGACGATCCGCGCCTGCCCCTGATCGGCCTGCGCCATCCAGCTGGCCAGGGCTGCGTCGGTGGGAAAGAATTGGGCGGCCTCGCCCAGCGCCAGCTCGGCGCGGGCACCCAGTTCGTCATTGCGCCGCTCCAGCACCAGACGCACCGGCAAGCCCCGCACCAGATCGCCATGTTCGGTCTGCTCACGCTGTGCCGGGAAATCCTTGAGCAGTCGGGCAATGTCCGGTGCTCGGCCATTGACCGCCACGCGCAGGTATTTGCCATAGCGGCAGCGTGCGGCCCCCAGGTCCATGATGTGCTCGATCTTGAGCCGATGGCCCCCTGAAAAACGGTCCATCTGCATCTTGGCTGTGACGACAATGAGCTCATCGTCCTTGAGCAAATGCCTGGCCGATTGGATCAGCGCTTCGTCGGCCGAGGCCTCCATCACGCCCGATTTGTCATCGAGCTTGAAGATCGCCACTTTGCCGCGCTGGCCGCTGATGATGCGCAGGTCACTCACGATGCCCGCCAGCACCATGGACTCGCGGCTGTCGATCAGGTCGTCGATTTTGCGGCGGGCGAACTGGCGCACCTCGCGCTCGACCGCATCGAACAAATGGCCGGACAGGAAGAAACCCACGGCGGTTTTCTCCAGCATCAAGCGCTCCTGGATGCCCCAGGGCATGACGTCCTGCAAGGCGGGCTCTTGTGTGCTGGAGCCATGCGAGTCATCGCCCAGCATGTCAAACAGCCCCCCCTGGTTGGCATTGGCCACGGTGGCGGCGGCAAACTCGAAGGCCTTGTCGATGCTGGCCGACAAGGCGGCACGGTTCATGTGCAGCGAGTCAAAAGCACCGGCCTTGATGAGTGCGTCCACGGTGCGTTTGTTGATGCGGGTGCGGTCCACGCGCACACAAAAATCAAACAGGCTGGTGAAAGCGCCCCCCGCCTGTCGGGCCGCCACGATCGACTCGATCGCCTGCTGGCCCGTGCCTCTGATGGCGCCCAGGCCATAGCGGATCACCTTGTCGGTGACCGGTTCAAAGCGGTGTGTGCCGCGGTTGATGTCGGGCGGGTCAAAGGTGATGCCGAACTTCAAGGCATCTTCATAGAGCACCTTGAGCTTGTCGGTATCGTCCATCTCCACCGTCATGTTGGCGCAGAAGAACTCGGCGGTGTAGTGCACCTTGAGCCATCCGGTGTGGTAGGCCAACAGCGAATAGGCGGCGGCGTGGGACTTGTTGAAGCCGTAGCCTGCAAAACGCTCCATCAAGTCGAAAATCTCGTCGGCCTTGTCCTGCGCAATGTTGTGGGTGGCCAGGGCCCCATCGCGGAATTTTTCGCGGTGTTCGGCCATTTCCTCGGCCTTTTTCTTGCCCATGGCGCGGCGCAACAAATCGGCGCCGCCGAGCGAGTAACCGCCCAGGATCTGCGCCGTCTGCATCACCTGCTCCTGGTAGACCATGATGCCGTAGGTCTCCGAGAGCATCTCGGCCACCGCCGGGTGCGGGTACTCGACCGGCTCGCGCCCGTGCTTGCGCGCCACAAAGCTGGGGATCAGATCCATGGGCCCCGGCCGGTACAGCGCGTTCAGGGCGATCAGGTCTTCCAGGCGGCTGGGACGGGCATCGCGCAGCATGCCCTGCATGCCGCGGCTTTCAAACTGGAACACCGCTTCGGTCTTGCCGTCCGAAAAGAGTTTGTAGGTGGCCGCATCGTTGAGGGGAATGTTTTCAAAGGCAAAGTTCTCTTGGCCCTGGTGCCGCTTCATGATGAGCTCGCGGGCGATCTCCAGGATGGTGAGCGTGGCCAGCCCCAAAAAGTCGAACTTCACCAGGCCCGCAGACTCGACGTCGTCCTTGTCGTACTGGCTCACGGCCGATTCGCTGCCAGGCTGCTGGTACAGGGGGCAAAAATCGGTCAGCTTGCCCGGCGCGATCAGCACGCCGCCGGCGTGCATGCCCACGTTGCGGGTCATGCCCTCGAGCTTTTGCGCCAGCTCGATCAGGGTCTTCACGTCCTCTTCCCGCTCGATGCGCTCGGCCAGCATCGGCTCCATCGCGATGGCGTAGTTGTTTTTGTCACCTTCCTTGGCCGGAACAGGGGGGTACTGCAAGGTGACCGACATGCCCGGTTTGTTGGGGATGAGCTTGCTGATGCCGTCGCAGAAGGTGTAGCTCATGTCCAGCACCCGACCCACATCGCGGATCGCCGCGCGTGCGGCCATGGTGCCGAAGGTCGCGATCTGCGAGACCGCATCGCGCCCGTATTTGTCCTTGACGTAATCGATCACCCGGTCGCGGTTGCCTTGGCAAAAGTCGATGTCAAAGTCGGGCATGGACACCCGCTCCGGGTTCAAAAACCGCTCGAACAGCAAGTTGTATTGCAATGGGTCGAGGTCGGTGATCTTGAGCGCATAGGCCACCAAGGAGCCCGCACCCGAGCCCCGACCTGGCCCCACCGGGCAGCCGTTGGCCTTGGCCCACTGGATGAAGTCGCCCACGATCAGGAAATAGCCCGGGAAACCCATCTTCAAGATGGTGCCCAGCTCAAACTCCAGCCTGTCGACGTAGCGCTGGCGCTCGGCTTCGCGCTGGGACGCGTCAGGGTACAGGTGAACCAAGCGGTCTTTCAGGCCTTCGTGCGAGACGTGGCGGAAGTAGTCCTCCACCGACATGACCACGCCGTCCACCGGCGGGATCGGGAAGTTGGGCAACTGCGGCTTGCCCAGCACCAGGCTCAGGTTGCAACGCTTGGCGATTTCCAGGGTGTTGGCGATGGCGCTGGGCACATCGGCAAACAGCGCACACATTTGCGCGCTGGACTTGAAGTACTGCTCGCGGGTGAAGCGGCGCACCCGGCGGGGGTTGGCCAGGATTTCTCCCTCGGCGATACAAACCCGCGCCTCGTGTGCCTCATAGTCCTCTGGGGCATGGAACTGCACCGGGTGCGTGGCCACCACCGGCAGGTGCAATCGGGCCGCCAGCGCCACCGCACCGGCCACCTGCGGCTCGTCTTCGGGGCGGCCGGCACGTTGCAATTCCAGGTAAAAGCGGTGCGGAAACAACGAGCCCAGCTTCAAAGCCACATCGGCCGCCTTGTCGCTGTCGCCCTGCACCAGGGCCTGCCCCACCGGGCCAGCTTGTGCCCCTGACAGCAAGATCAAGCCATCTGACAATTCCCTGAGCCAGGCCAGCTTGACCACCGCCAGACCCTTGACGATGTTCTGGGTCCAGGCACGGGCCAACAGCTCGCACAGGTTCAGGTAACCGGGGTGGTTCTGTACCAACAGCACCACCCGGCTGGTGGCCCCCGGGTCACTGCCCAATCCTTCCAGGTAAATTTCGGCGCCGACAATCGGCTTGACACCCTTGCCTCGGCCTTCCTTGTAGAACTTGACCGTGCCAAACAGGTTGTTCAGGTCGGTGATGGCCAGCGCGGGCTGGGCGTCGCTGGCCGCGATCTTGACCACATCGTCGATGCGGCAAGTGGCGTCAACGACCGAAAATTCGGAATGAAGGCGTAGATGAACGAACATAGCCTGCCATTGTAGAAGCTGCCCCCCTTGCACTCAGTCGCGCAGGACCTGCAAGACCTCGGAACGAAATTCGCGCCCGTACAGGATCAGCACCACCAAGGCTGTGGCCAACACCAGCGCCATGGGTGAGAAAAACCAGGCCATGGCAGCAAATGAAAAATAATAGGCCCGCAAACCGTCGTTGAAGGTCTCGGCTGCGGCGCTCACCAGGTTGCCGGCCCGCTCGGCAAACTGCTGACGGTCAAAACGCTGCGCGGCAAAATCATCCGGTGGGGGCATGGCCCCAATCACCAAAGCCACAAAGGTGTATTGCCGCATGGACCAAGAAAAACGGAAAAAGGCATACACAAAAATACCCACCAGCACCAGGATCTTCAATTCAAACACCAGCAAGGGCGTGGGCTCGGCAAAGGGGATTTCACCCACCAGTTCGGCCGCTTTGTCGGTGGTGCCCATGAGGGCAAACAAGCCGCCGATGATGATGATGCTGGTGGAAGAAAAAAACGCCGGGGTTTGCGACAGGTTCTGGGTGATCAGACCGTCCAGCATGCGCGGATCACGGCCGGTGGCCTGAACCATCCACAGTTGGCGGTAACGGTTGGTGGTGGCGATCAGGCTCTGGTCACGCAAACCACGCACCTTGGCCAGCCAGGCGTAGCCGATCCACAAGCCAAAAAACGAGAAGATGGCCAGCCAATCGGCCCAAGGCAGCATGGTGATGATGTTCATGCCGCTATCCTAGCAAGGGCCTGTGTGCCCGGCCCAAGGGCCGGGCCAGTTCCCTCAGCCGCGCAGTTTGGCCGCCACTGCCGCCACCCGCTCACCATACGCTTTGGCCGTGTCCAGGTCCCCTTGGGGAATGTCCTCTGCGGGGCTGGTCGGACCCACCTGCGCCATCACACCAGAGTTGGAGCCGATGCGGTTGATGGTGCCGTCGTTCATGGCGGGCTGGCCCACCCAGACCATGCCCTGCTGCATGGCCAGCGTGATGAAATACTGAATCGTGGAGAGCTTGTCACCACTGGGGCTGGCCGAGATGGTGAAACCGCCAGCCACCTTGTCCTTCCAAGCGCTGCTGAACCAGCGCTTGGAGGTGGCATCGGCAAATTTCTTGAATTGCCAAGACGCCATGCCCATGTAGGTGGGCGAACCGAAAATGATGGCATCGGCCGCGTCCAGCGCGGCCCAATCGGCGTCGGTGATGTGGCCATCGGCATCGATGGCGATGGTCTGGGCATTCGCGCCTCGGGCCACGAATTGGGCCACGCGCTGGGTGTGGCCGTAGCCCGAATGGAAAACAACAACGGTTTGGGTCATGTCGATCAACTCCTTGAAAAAAACGGGGGGGTGGGTGCATCAGGGCGCCAGGTCAAAAACCAGGACTTCCGCTTGCTGGCCTTGGCTCAAGGCCAAGGAGGTTTCGGATTGCAGCATGGCGGCGTCACCCGCATGGAGTGGCTGGCCATTGACCTGCAGACGGCCACGCACCACAAACACGTAGGCCTTGCGCTGCGGGCTGAGCGCCAGGCTGGCACTTTCCGCACCATCGAACCAGCCTGCATACATGCGGGCATCGGCGTGGATCTGGACGGCGTGCGGGCTGGTTTGTGGGTCGCCAGCGGGGGCCGCCACCAAGGCCAATTGACCACGTTTGGCCGCTTCGGGCACGGTTTTTTGCTCGTAGCCGGGGGTGATGCCTTGCACGTTCGGCTCGATCCAGATCTGCAAAAAATGCGTCTCTTCGCCTTGGGCGTGGTTGAACTCGCTGTGCTGGACGCCACGGCCCGCGCTCATGCGCTGCACATCGCCGGGTGGGATGCCTTTGACATTCCCCATGCTGTCCTGATGGGCCAGATTGCCCGACAAGACATAACTGATGATTTCCATGTCGCGGTGGCCGTGTGTGCCAAAGCCGGACCCTGGCGCAATGCGGTCTTCGTTGATGACCCGAAGGTTGCCAAAGCCCATGTGGGCCGGGTCAAAATAATGGGCAAATGAAAAACTGTGGAACGACTTGAGCCAACCGTGATCGGCATAGCCGCGTTCAGAAGATTTGCGCAAGGTGAGCATGGTTTTCTCCGGTTCGAGGGCTTGCAGCAAACGCCGCAAGTACCCACGAACTTTAACGATCCCCTGGTTCTGCGGGGTTGATCCAGTTTGCTGGCATCATTCAAAATAATTGAAGATAAAAACACCCTCCATGCAAAATCCACGCGACTGGCTCACCCCGCAAGCCCTGCACATGCTGCAGACCATCGAAGACAAAGGCAGTTTCGCCGCGGCCTCCCGGGCCTTGAACCTGGTGCCCAGCGCGCTCACCTACCGGGTGCGGCAGATCGAGGATGCACTGGATGTGCTGCTGTTTGACCGCAGTGCGCGCCAGGCCTTCCCTACCGCCGCAGGGCGGGAACTGCTGCGCGAAGCCAGCCGCTTGCTGGGCGACATGGACGCCGTGGCCAACCGCGTGCGCCGTGTGGCCACCGGCTGGGAGGCGGTGTTGACGGTCGCTGTGGACAGCATTGTTTCGCGCAGTGCGGTGATGGACCTGTGCGCCAGCTTCCTGGCGCTGGACACGCCCACACGGCTTCGGGTGCGTCACGAAACCCTGTCGGGGACCTTGGCCTGCCTGAGTTCGGGTCAGGCCGATCTGGCGCTGGGTGTGGTGCTGGAGCCCGGTCTGACCCCCGACATCCGGCATGCGGTGCTGGGTGAAGTCGCCTTTGTCTTTGCCGTGGCCCCACACCACCCCCTGGCGCGGGCACCCGAGCCCTTGAGTGACGCCTGCCTGCAGCAACACCGGGCCGTGGCCGTGGCCGACTCGGTCAGCCGCGGCAGCGGCCTGACCATTGGGCTTCAGGGTGGGCAAGATGTGTTCACCGTGCCCGACATGAGCAGCAAACTGGAAGCGCAGTTGCGTGGTATGGGCATTGGCTTCCTGCCCGAGTCTCTGGCCAGGCCCTACATCGACAACGGCTCGCTGATCGCCAAGAAAGTGCACGCGCCACGCAGCAACACCTGTCACCATGCCTGGCGCGACACGCCCCAGGCACCTGCAGGCCAGGCCTTGCACTGGTGGTTGGACCAACTCTCACACCCGGCCACGCGTGAGGCACTGCTGCGGCCCGCACACCGGGTATGAAGGCCCGCACAAAGACCGACATCGGGAATAACCCACCCGGGCAGTTACAAATGGTTTTTCTCGGCTAAAGTGATCCCATGAACACATCACACATTGCCATCATCGGTGTCGGCATGGCCGGCGTCACCTGCGCCCGCACCTTGCGTCAAGCCGGACACACGGTCACGCTTTTCGAGAAAAGCCGGGGGCTGGGTGGTCGCATGTCCACCCGTGCCAGCGCGTTTGGCAGTTTTGACCATGGGACGCAGTACTTCACCCTGCGGGATCCCCGTTTCGAGCTGGCCATCGGCACCAGCCCTGGGGTGTGCAAACCCTGGAGTGCGAACGCCGTGCGTGTGCTCGACCCCAACGGCCGCGTGATCGAGGCGGCGTTGCCCGGCGGCGAGCGGCATTGGGTGGCAACGCCCGGCATGAATGGCCTGGTCAAAGCCTGGGCAGCGCCCCTGATGGAAGATGGCCACGTGATGTTGCAGACCCGCGTCACGCAGATCATGGCCGACCCTTTGAGAAAAAAAGGCTGGCAATTGCAGACAGAAAGCGAGGACGGTGGACAACACATTTATGCCGGTTTCGACAAGGTCATCCTGGCCATTCCATCCGCTCAGGCCGCCACCTTGCTCCAGGCCTCCGGTTTGAGTGCCCTGGCCGACCCGCTCCACGGGGTGCGCGTGGACCCTTGCTGGACCCTGATGCTGGCCTATCCGCAGGCCGTCCAGCCCGGCCTGATCACCATCGGCCCGCAGTGGAATGCCGCCCGCAGCACCCACCACCGCATCGCCTGGATGGCGCGCGAATCGTCCAAACCCGGGCGTGAGCGCATCGAGCGCTGGACCGTGCAAGCGAGCGCCCCCTGGTCGGCCGAGCACATCCACGATGCACCCGAGCGTGTCAAAGGCAAGCTCATCAAGGCCTTTGCCGAAATCACCGGCATCCGGGTGACTCCGGCCCACGCCGAAGTCCACCGCTGGCTGTATGCCAAAACCGCACAAGCGCTGGGTCAAAGCCACCTCTGGTTCAAGGAACAGGGCATTGGCCTGTGCGGCGATTGGTGCCTGGGCCACCGGGCTGAAGACGCATTCGTCTCGGGCCTGGAGCTGGCTTTGTCGGTGCTGAAAAAACACTGACTTCCCATGGGGTCGACCTACACAGGCCGGTTTGCGCCCTCGCCAACCGGCCTTTTGCATGCCGGCTCGCTGGTCGCGGCACTGGCCAGCTGGCTCGATGCCCGTGCACACACGGGTCTGTGGCGGGTGCGCATCGAGGACGTGGACACACCGCGCTGCGTTCCCGGGGCCGATCACACGATCGTGCAGCAACTGGTGGCTTGTGGGCTGGTCCCCGATGGCCCGGTGCTGTGGCAAAGCCAGCGCGGTGGTGCCTATGCGGCCGCCTTGCAAACGCTCTTGGACAAAGGTTGGGCCTACCCCTGTGGCTGCTCACGCAAGGACATCGAAGCGGCACAAACCCAGGCCGTGGCGCGGCACCAGGCCGCTGTGTACCCCGGTACCTGCCGCGCGGGCCTGAACGGCAAGTCCGCCCGCGCCTGGCGCCTGAATGTGCAGGCCGTGCAAGAGGGTCTCGGTTTGCCCGCCGTCACGCACTGGACGGATGGACGCCTGGGGCCGCAACAGCAAAACCTGGGCGAAGAAGTGGGCGACTTTGTGCTGCGCCGTGCCGATGGCCTGTGGGCCTACCAGCTGGCGGTGGTGGTGGACGACGCTGCACAAGGCATCACCCACGTTGTGCGCGGCGAAGACCTCGCCGACAACACGGCGCGACAAATCGTGCTGCAACGCGCCTTGGACCTGCCCACGCCCCACTACCTGCACACCCCCCTGGTGTTGGGCGCCAACGGTGAAAAACTGAGCAAGCAAAACGGCGCCCAAGCGCTCCATCTGCAGCCCCCACTGGCCGCGCTGAACGCCGCTGCCCAGGCGCTGGGCCTGCCCCCTGCCAGCGCCGACACCCCCCTGGACCAAGCCTTGAACCGGTGGTGTCTGGTCTGGGCCGATCGCTGGCCCCTGTCCTGAAAGCTCAGGGCTGGGGCTCGCGCATCCAGGCGGCGATGTCCTGCACCGCCCGCTCTTCCATGCCGATGAAGCCATGCCAATGCAGCGCCTGGCAAGGGTTGCCCGAGGGGTCCTGGCCGCCCTCCACCACCATCAGCTTTTTGACCCGGGCCTGCGCCAGACCGCGCAAGATGTAAGACGCCTCACTGGCCTGGGTGAGCTGGCAAGCGTCTTGGCGGTGGTGGTAGACCAGCACCGGCAGCCGCAACTGGCCGATGGCCTGCTTGGGCACAGAAGTCGCTAGGCTGTAACTGGTGATGGACGCGGTCAGCACCACGCCGGCGAGCTGGTCCTGCAAAGCCAGTGCCAGCGCCGTGGCAGACACGGTGCCCATGCTGGTGCCGACCAGCCAGATCGGGGCCGACGATCGGCTGCGGATGTCGGCCATCACCTGCACCACATCCGCGCGGTGCGCCTGCGAGGTGCGCCAGAGGTCGTCGATCTGACGCATGTCTGTGGGGTTGCCCAGCAGCGCGACATTGAGCCCCTCGTTGCGAAAGAACTCGCGCGAGCGGATCAAGAAGTTGTTCGAGCGCGGCTGCCCGTCTCGAAAGCCGATGCCGCCGCTGCCCCCAGACAGCAAAATCACGGTCGCCGCCGCCCCCTCCCGGGGCATCCACCAGTAAGAGATCGACTGCGCCTGCCGTGTCGGCACTTGCACCAGTTGGTCTTGCGCCCAGCCGACCGTCAGCTGCAAGCCCAGCCACAGGGCCATGCCCCAGCGCAGCATCTTTGTCATGTGCTCACCTTTCTGTGTTGCCCGGCCATTTTGCCCCGTGCCCGCGAGCGGCGCCGGACGGCCGAGCCGCGATAATCTCAAGCTTTGCCAACCCGCTGCGATCTGCCATGACCACGCCCGAACCCACCCCCGAAGCCCAGGCCGATGCCCCCTTCATGCGCACCATCAAGACCTATGTGCTGCGCGCCGGTCGCATGGGCCCCGGGCAAATGCGGGCCTTCGAGCAGTTCGGCCCCCAATTCCTGATCCCCTACCAGGCAGAACGCCTGGATGTGCCGGCCGCGTTTGGCCGCAGCGCCCCCTTGATCCTCGAAATCGGTTTTGGCATGGGCGACGCCACCGCCAAAATCGCCCAGGTGCGCCCCGATGACAACTTTTTGTGCTGCGAAGTGCACGAGCCCGGGGTGGGCGCCCTGCTCAAGCGCTGCGGCGAAGAGCACATCGGCAACATCCGCATCGTGCAGCACGACGCCGTCGAGGTGATGGACCAGATGCTGGGCGAGAACAGTCTGGACGGGGTGCACATTTTCTTTCCGGACCCCTGGCACAAAAGCCGCCACCACAAGCGCCGCCTGATCCAGTCGCCTTTCATCGAGCGCCTGTCCCGGCACATCACCCCCGGCGGCTACCTGCACCTGGCCACCGACTGGCAGCCCTATGCCGAGCAGATGATGGCGGTGCTGTGTGCCGAGCCTTTGTTGCGCAACACCAGCGGTGCGGCTGATGGCTTTGCCGCCAAACCCGACTACCGGCCTCTGACCAAGTTTGAAAACCGGGGCCTCAAGCTCGGTCATGGCGTCTGGGACCTGGTGTTCCAGCGGGTCTGACATGACACGCTCAGGACGCCCTGCCCCCATGCCCGTGCGCGAGGGCGTGAGCGCCAGCGTGGTGGCCGTCCCGGCAGGGCAATGGCCCAGCCTGCTCGATTTTTTGGCCCAGCGCATGCCCGGCGTCACCCGCAGCGAATGGGCCGTGCGTCTGGACCAAGGGCTGGTGTTGCATGAAAACGGACAAAGCGCCCGGGCCGATCAGCCATGCCTGGCGGGACAACGTTTCCACTATTACCGGCACGTGGCCGACGAACCCCGCTTGCCCATGCAGGCTTCGGTCGTGTTCGAGGACGAGCACCTGCTGGTGGCAGACAAGCCGCATTTCATGCCCGTGACGCCGTCCGGCCCCTATGTGCAGCAATGCCTGTTGGTGCAGCTCAAGCGCCTGACAGGGTTGCCCGACCTGGTGCCCCTGCACCGCATTGACCGCGAAACGGCAGGCCTGGTGTTGTTTGGCAAGGGCCCGCGTGAACGCGATGCTTACCACGCGCTGTTTCGTGAGCACGCCATCCGCAAGACTTACCGCGCCGTGGCCCCGCACCGCCCCGATCTGGCGCTGCCGCGCGTGCACACGAGCCGCCTGGCCGAAGACCCGGCGCATTTTTTCAAAATGCGCGAGGTGCCCGGTGAGCCCAACAGCGAAACCCGTGTCGCCCTGATGCGCACCGAGGGTGCCCGTGCGCTGTACCAGCTGGAGCCAGTCTCCGGCAAACGCCACCAGCTGCGCGTGCACATGATGGCCATGGGCCTCCCGATCGAGGGCGACCAGTTTTACCCCCAGGTGTTGCGGGCGCCGGATGAAGCCGAAAACCTCGAGCAGCCCCTGCAGCTGCTGGCCCATTCCCTGCAATTCACCGACCCGCACACGGGTGAACACCGCCAATGGACCAGCGCCCTGCGGTTGAGGCTTCAGGCGCCCTGAAGCATTTTGCAGAGCCCCTCAGTCTGGCAACAAGCCCGCCAGCAACTGGCTCAGGTGCACCGCTTCGCGCTTGGCGCCATCGTGGATTTGATGGCGGCAACTGGTGCCATCGGCCACCACGATCGCATCGGGCCGGGCACGCACAGCGGGCAACAGGCTCAACTCGGCCATTTGCATCGACACGTCGTAATGGCTGACCTCGTAGCCAAAGCTGCCGGCCATGCCACAGCAGCTGCTCTCGATCAGCTGCGGCTGGGCCCCGGGTATCCAGCGCAAGACCTCCATCACCGGTGACACCGCGTCAAAGGCTTTTTGGTGGCAGTGCCCGTGCAACAAAACCGGGCGATCCACCGGGGCGATCCGGGCCTTGAGCGCGTCCAGTTGCCCGGCTTGGGCTTCCCGGGCCAAAAACTCTTCAAACAGCAAGGCCTGGTCGGCGATGCTTTGCGCGTCTTCACCGAGACCCATCACCAGCAGCTCGTCGCGCAGGGTCAGCAGGCACGAGGGCTCCAGCCCCACGATGGGCAAACCGGCCTGGGCAAAGGGCAACAGACTTTGCACGACTTCGCGGGCTTTTTCGCGGGCGCGATCGACCATGCCGGTGGCCAGATAGGTGCGACCGCAGCACAGGTGCTGGCCGTTCTCTTGCAACTGGGTGGCCACATGCACGGTGTAGCCAGCCGCCTGCAGCACCTTGACAGCGGCCTGCGCATTGGCCGACTCGAAGTAACCGTTGAAAGTATCCACAAACAAGACCACGCCGCGCGCGGCGGCCAACACCTCGGCTCGGCTGGCGGTGGCTTGCGCGGGGCTTGCAGGGGTGTTGAAGAAGTGGCGGATTTGCCACTGCGGCAAACTGCGCCGGGCCGATAGGCCCAGCAACTTTTCGCTCAGGGCCGCCAACAGCGGGATGCGGTTGCGCAGGTTCAGCACCGGCGCCAAACGCGCCGCCCAGGCCGCGTAGTCGGGCAAATGGGCCACCAGCTTGTCTTGCAGCGTGTGGCCATGCTGGGCCTTGTAGTGCTGCAAAAACTCGACCTTCATCTTGGCCATGTCCACCCCGGTGGGGCAATCGCGTTTGCAGCCCTTGCAGCCGACGCACAGGTCCATCGCGTCATGCACCGCCTGGCTGGACAGGGCGTCCTGGCCCGCCAGACCTTCGATCTGACCGCTCAGGGCCAGGCGCAAGGTGTTGGCTCGGCCTCGGGTCAGGTGCTGCTCATCTCGGGTCACGCGGTAGCTGGGGCACATGGTGCCCGCATCGAACTTGCGGCAGTGGCCGTTGTTGTTGCACATCTCCACCGCTTTGGCCAGGCCTTGGGCCGGGTCACCGCCCGTGCCGGGCGCACTGGTTTGTTCGGTCACCGGGTCGTTTTGCACATCCCAGGCGCGCCAGTCCAGCGCCGTTTGGATGGGCACCACCTTGTAAGTGGGTGAAAAGCGCATCAGCGAGGTGTCGTCCATCTTGGGGGGGTTGATGATGCGCTGGGGGCACAGCAGTTGCAGCGGGTCCATCTCGCGCTTGATGTGCGCAAAAGCCTCGTTGATGCGGGGACCGAACTGCCAGCCGATCCACTCGCCCCGGCACAGGCCGTCGCCATGCTCGCCACTGAAGGCGCCCTTGTAGCGGCGCACCAGGGCACTGGCCTCTTCGGCAATGGCCCGCATTTTGGCGGAGCCGTCGCGGCGCATGTCCAATATGGGTCGCACATGCAAGGTGCCCACCGAAGCGTGGGCGTACCAGGTGCCGCGGCTGCCGTACTTGCGGAACACCCCGGTCAGGGCATCGGTGTACTCGGCCAGACTTTCCAACGGCACGGCGCAGTCTTCGATGAAACTCACCGGCTTGCCGTCGCCGCGCAGGCTCATCATGATGTTCAGGCCTGCCTTGCGCACTTCCCACAGGTTTTTTTGCGGCGCATCGTCCACCATCTCGACCACACTGCCGGGCAGGCCCAGGTCGCCCATGAGCTCCACCAGTTCCTTGATCTTGTGCGCGATATCGCCCTTGCCCGGCCCGGAGAACTCCACCAGCAGCACCGCCTCGGGCATGCCGCCATTGATGTGTGGCGACAAGGCCGTGCGGATGGTGGGGGCAAAGGCCGGATTCTGCAAGGACAGCTCGATCATGGTGCGGTCCACCAACTCCACCGCCGAGAGCTGCCCCACCGGCATGCCCTGCCCCAGCTTGACGATGTGCTGCGCCGCGTCCATCGCCTGGTAAAAGCTTGGAAAGTTCACCACCCCGAGCACCTTGGCACGCGGCAGTTCGGCCAGGCGCAGGGTGAGCGAACGCGTCAATGCCAACGTGCCTTCGCTGCCGATCAGCAAATGGGCGAGGTTGACCGACCCGTCGTCGGTGTAGGGCCGCTCGTTCTGGTTGCGGAAAATGTCCAGGTTGTAGCCGGCCACGCGACGCAAAACCTTGGGCCAGTGGGCGTCCATCTCGGCTGCGTGCTGCTGTGCCAGATCGCGCACAAAGTCGCCGATCTGGCGCACGCGGCCCTGGGCTTGTTCATAGGCGCCAAAATCGAGCAAGCTGCCATCGGCCAGCCAAGCCTGTGCACCCAGCACGTTGTGCACCATGTTGCCGTAGGCGATCGATCGGCTGCCGCAGGAGTTGTTGCCCGCCATGCCGCCCAGCGTGGCCTGGGCACTGGTGGAGACGTCCACCGGGTACCACAGGCCATGGGTTTTGAGCGCCGCATTCAGGTGGTCCAACACCAGGCCGGGCTCCACCGTGGCCGTGCGCTTGGCCGGGTCCACGGCGATGATCTGGCGCATGTATTTGCTGTGATCGATGACCAGACCGGTCCCCACGGTTTGGCCACACTGGCTGGTGCCACCGCCTCGCGGGACGATGGGCACGCCCAGGTCCCGGCAAATGTCCAGCGCTTGGCGCACATCGGCTGCGTCACGTGGCACAAAAACACCCAGCGGCATGGCCTGGTAGATCGACGCGTCGGTGGCGTAACGGCCCCGATCGGCTGCAGAAAAGAGCACCTCGCCCCGGGTGTCTGAGCGCAAGCGCCTGGCCAGCAAGCCGGCCACCTCTTGGCCGATGCGGGCGACCTTCTCATAGGCCAGGTCCGCTGAGGTCTGCGACAAATCAATGGGCAAGGGGGCGTTCATTCGGCGTGTTCCTCTGTGAAGGATGGGCGGGCCATGGTGGGGGCGGGTTGGGCGCTGCGCAGCTGTTCGATCACCACGGCACGTTTGTTGTCCAGGTGGTGCATCAACACCTGTCGCAGGGCTGCTGCGTCACGGGCTTGCAGGGCTTGCACCATGCCGATGTGCTCGTCCACGGCGCGTTGCCATTTGTCACCGTCCTGGTTGGAGCGAAAGCGCAGCGCCTGCAAGCGGGCATTGACCTGGTTGTAGGTGGCGGTCAACACCGGATTTTTGGCCGCAGCATTGATGCTGCGGTGGATCGCTGCATTGACCTGGTAATAGGCCGACAGGTCGCGCCGCGTGTATGCGGCCATCATGTCGTAATGCAAGGCCTTGATCTCGCTGAGCTCGGCCTCGGTCACGCGCTGGGCCGCCAGTTCGCCGGACAGGCCCTCCAAACCGGCCATCACCTCGAAGGTGTGACGCACATCGGCTTCGCTCAATTGCACCGCCACAGACCCCCGGTTGGGCAAGAGTTCGACCAAACCCTCGGCCGCGAGCATCTTGATGGCCTCGCGCAGGGGCGTGCGGGAAATGCTGAGTTCTTCGCACAGGGCCCGCTCATTGAGTTTGCCTCCGGGCGGGATCAGGCCCTCGACCAGCATCTGGCGCAGTCTCTGGGCCACTTGCTCGTGCAAAACAGGACGGGCAATGGAAAGGTGGTTTGAAGCCATGAATAAATTTTGAATACAAAAATTAATCGGGGACTGACCCTTATTCTAGGACAACCACCCTTGACAAATGTATTTTGAATACAAAAAATTCGCCATACCAGAAAGGCTTCAGTTCACCCATGCTCGTCACCAACTTTCACCCCACCGGCCGCCATTTCCTGCAAATTCCTGGTCCCTCGCCCGTACCCGACCGCATTCTTCGGGCCATCAGTTCGCCCACCATTGACCACCGCGGCCCCGAATTCGGCGCCCTCGGCCTGAAGGTTCTGGCCGATGTGAAGAAGATTTTCAAGACCCAGCATCCGGTGATGATCTACCCTGCCTCGGGCACCGGGGCCTGGGAGGCTGCACTGAGCAATGTGCTCCAGCCCGGCGACCATGTCTTGATGTACGAAACCGGTCACTTCGCGTTCCTGTGGAACAAACTGGCCAACCAATTGGGGCTGAATTCCGAGGTTCTGAGCCTGCCCGGCCTCGAAGGCTGGCGCCACGGCGTTCAAGCCGACCTGATCGAGCAGCGCCTGAAGGCCGACACTGGCCACAGCATCCAGGCCGTGTGCGTGGTGCACAACGAAACCTCGACCGGGGTGACCAGCGACATCGCCGCTGTGCGGCGCGCCATCGACGCGGCCAAACACCCAGCCTTGCTCCTGGTGGACACCATCTCCGGCCTGGCCAGCGCCGATTACCGCCACGACGAATGGGGCGTGGATGTCACCATCAGTGGCTCACAAAAAGGCCTGATGCTGCCACCAGGCATCAGCTTCAACGCCCTGTCCCCGCGCGCCATCGAAGCCAGCCAGAAAGGGGGCATGGCCCGCAGCTACTGGGCCTGGGGCGAAATGATCGAGATGAACAAAAACGGTTATTGGCCCTCCACGCCCAACACCAACTTGCTGTATGGCCTGAGTGAAGCCTGCGACATGCTGCTGGCCGAGGGCCTGGATGCGGTGTTTGCACGCCACCAGCGCTGGGCCGCTGGCGTGCGGGCCGCCGTCAAGGCCTGGGGCCTGCCCATCCAGTGCGCCGACCCGGCGGTTTACTCCCCCATCCTGACCGGCGTCATGACCCCCGAAGGTGTGGACGCCGACGCGGTGCGCAAAATCATCCATGAACGCTTTGACTGCTCGTTGGGCACGGGCCTGGGCAAAGTCAAAGGACGCATGTTCCGCATCGGCCACCTGGGCGACAGCAACGACCTGACCTTGATCGCCACCGTGGCGGGCTGCGAAATGGGCCTGAAGCTGTCGGGCGTGGCGATCCAGGGCAGCGGTGTGCAGGCCATCATGGACCATTTTTCGAGCCACTGAACCTTCGGCCTTCCGCTTTTTTGCGTGCATTTTTCCAACACAACCACAGGAGACCCCATGAAACGCAGAACCTTTGTCGCCGCTACCGCCGCTTCAGCCGCCACCCTGGTGGCGCCCACGATCCAGGCGCAAACCTTGCCCGCCGGGCCGGTGCGCATCCTGGTGGGGTTTGCACCGGGCGGCGGCACCGACATCCTCGCCCGCATCGTGGCGCAAAAACTGCAAGTCATGTGGGGGATCACCGTGCTGGTGGAAAACCGTGCCGGCGCCACCGGGGTGATCGCCGCAGAAGCGGTGGCCAAAGCCGCTCCGGACGGCAACACGCTGCTGATGGCCCACATCAACAGCCATGCCTTGGCCCCCGCGCTCATGCCCAAACTCAACTATGTGGTGGACCGCGACTTCACCCCCTTGACCCTGGTGGGGGTCACGCCCAATTTGTTGATCTCCAACAACGATCAACCGGCCAAAACCGTGGCCGAACTGGTGGCCCAATGCAAGGCCAACCCTGGCAAGGTGAGCTTTGGCTCTGCCGGCCAAGGCTCGGCCCAACACCTGGCCCTGGAATTGTTCAAGTTGGCCGCCGGCGTCGACACCATCCACATCCCCTACAAAGGATCCGGCCCCATGTTGGCCGATCTGATCGGTGGACAAATTGGCTATTCGTTTGACACCATGACCGCAGCGACACCCCATGTCAAAAGCGGCAAGGTGCGTGCGATTGCACAAACCCGCCTGAAAAGGGCGTCGAGCTACCCCCATGTGCCCACCATGGCCGAATCGGGCTTCCCCAACTTTGAAGCCACCACCTGGTATGGCTTGGCCGGTCCAGGCAAGATGCCTGCCGCCATGGCGCAGCGCATGAACGAGGACATCAACAAAGTCCTGGTCATGCCGGATGTGGTGGAGAAATTGGCCCAATTTGGCGCAGAAGACGGTGGCGGCTCGGCCCAACGCTTTGCCGATTTCATCCGCGCAGAACAAGTCAAGTGGGCCAAAGTGGTCAAAGACAGCAACGTCAAGCTCGACAGCTGATGTCTGACACCCCCACTGCAGGCACCGTGGACCTGGCTTTCGAGCAAGGTGTGGCCACGGTGACGTTCAACCGTCCCCAGGCACGCAATGCGATGACCTGGGCCATGTACCAACAGCTCAGCCACCACTGCGACCACTTCAAAGCCGACCCGAAGGTGCGGGCCGTTGTGTTCCGTGGCGCGGGCGGGCAGGCTTTTGTCGCGGGCACCGACATCGAGCAGTTCACCAGCTTCAAGACGGGCGAAGACGGGGTGGCTTATGAAAGACAGATCGAAGCCTGCATCGACTTGCTCTGCGCTTTGCCCATGCCCACAGTGGCCCTGATTGAGGGCTGGGCGGTGGGCGGCGGTCTGGCCATCGCCACCGCGTGCGACTTTCGCCTGGCCACACCCGGCTCGCAACTGGGTGTGCCCATCGCCAAAACCCTGGGCAACTGCCTGTCGGCGGCCAATGTGGCGAGATTGATGGCCGCTTTGGGCACACAACGCGTCAAACGCATGCTCATGCTGGCCGAGATGGTCGGCGCCGACGAAGCGCTGGCCTGTGGCTACCTGCACCAAATAGCCTCTGCCGATGACATCGCTGCGGCCACCGCCGCCTTGGTGCAGCGCCTGACCGCCTTGGCCCCGGTGACCCAGCATGTCAGCAAACAAACCCTGAACCGCCTGGTACAACACAGCGCACCGCAGGCCGAGGACCTGATCCGACAAGCCTATGGCAGCGAAGACTTCCACGAGGGCGTAAACGCCTTTGTGGCCAAACGCAAACCTCTTTGGAAAGGCCGCTGAACATGGCAAGCCCCCCACGCACCGGGCCCCTGGCCGGTTTGCGCGTCCTCGAAATGACGCAAATCATGTCGGGCCCCACCTGCGGCCTGTTGTTGGCCGACCTGGGGGCCGACGTCATCAAAATCGAAAAGCTGCCCGGCGGCGACGATGCCCGAGGCTACCGCGACCCGCAGATCCACGGGGTGTCTGCGCCCTTTTTGATGCTCAACCGCAACAAGCGCGGCCTGGCGCTGGACCTGAAAAAACCCGAAGGCCGCGCCCTGCTGCTGCGCATGGTCAAAAAAGCCGATGTGTTGGTGGAAAATTTCCGGGGCGGCACCATGGAAAAGCTGGGCCTGGGCTACGACGCGCTGCGCGCGGCGAACCCCGGTCTGATTTACTGCGCCATCTCGGGCTATGGCCGCACCGGGCCTTATGCCGACAAGGGCGGCTTTGACCTGATCGCCCAGGGTTTTGCGGGTCTGATGGCCGTGACCGGCGAGCCCGGGCGGCCACCCGCCAAAAGCGGCAACGCCGTGTCCGACATGAACGCGGGCATTTTGGCGGCCACTGGCATTTTGGCCGCCTACATCCACAAACTCAAGACCGGTGAAGGCCAAATCGTGGACACTTCCTTGAGCGATGCGGCCCTGCAGCAAACCTATTGGCACGCGGCTGTCTGGCTGGCCACGCAGCGCGAACCGCAACCGACGGGTTCGGCGCACATCCTGACCGCACCCTACCAGGCGTTTGAGGCCAGCGATGGTTGGATCAACATCGGCGGGGCCAACCAAAGCAATTGGGAGCGCATCTGCCAGGTGCTGGGCCACCCGGAATGGCGCACAGACCCCCGCTTTGCCACCAACAGCGACCGCATGCTGCACTTGAACGAGTTGGTGTCGCTGATGAATGCGGTGCTGCGCACACGCACGCGCGCGCAATGGCAAGCCGAGATGGACGCCGCAGGCGTGCCTGCCGGGCCGGTGCACACCATTGGCGAGGCACTGTCGCACCCGCAAACCCTGGCACGCGGCATGGTGGTCACCCTGGAACATCCGCAGGCGGGCACCGTCAGAGGGATCGGTTGCCCCATCCACTTTTCGCACACGCCCACCGACACCGGACAAGCCGCACCGCTGCTGGGCCAGCACACCCGGGAACTGTTGCAGGAACACGGCCTGAACGAGGCCGAAATCGACGCCCTGATCGCACAAGGCGCCGTGGCACAGGCTGCGGCCTGATCCGGTCGGTCGCTGCCACAAGCGCCCACCACGGCCGCAGGGGAAGCGACAGTCGGACCTTCAGGTCCAACTGTCTTCGTGTCGCTCAGTGACCTGGCAAGCCCAGGGTCTCAAACCCGCTCGGCCACCCAGGCCTGCACGCTGGCCATCGCCGCAGGCAGCGCCGCGGCATCGGTGCCACCGGCCATGGCCATGTCGGGCTTGCCGCCGCCCTTGCCACCCACCTGCTGCGCCACAAAATTGGCCAGTTCGCCCGCCTTGACTTTGCCCACGGCGTCCGAGGTCACGCCCGCAGCGATCTGCACCTTGGCGCCGTCCACCGCGGTGAGCACGATCACGGCGGTTTTTAGCTTGTCCTTGAGCTTGTCCATGGTGTCGCGCAGGGTCTTGGCATCGGCCCCGTCGAGCTGGGCCACCAGCACCTGGATGCCCTTGACGTCCACCGCCTGGCCCAGCAGCTCATCGCCCTGGGCAGAAGCGAGTTTGCCTTTGGCTGCGGCCAATTCCTTCTCGAGCGCCTTGACCTGGTCGAGCACCTGCTGGATGCGGTTGTGCAATTCGGCCGGCTGCGCCTTGAGCGCGCCTGCCGCTTGCGCCACGGTGGACTCCAGCGATTGCAGGTAAGCCAGCGCGTTCTCGCCCGTGACGGCCTCGATGCGGCGCACGCCAGCGGCCACGCCGCCCTCGCCCACGATCTTGAACAGGCCGATGTCGCCGGTGGCTTGCACGTGCGTGCCGCCGCACAGCTCACGGCTGGAGCCAATGTCGAGCACGCGCACGGTCTCGCCGTATTTCTCGCCAAACAGCATCATGGCGCCGGTCTTCTGGGCCGATTCGATGTCCATCACGCGGGCTTGCGCGGCGGCGTTGGCCAGGATCTCGGCATTGACACGGGCTTCGATCTCGCGGATTTCGGCATCGGTCACGGGCGCGTTGTGCGCAAAGTCAAAACGGGTGCGCTCGGCATTGACCAGCGAGCCTTTTTGCTGCACATGGCCGCCCAGCACTTCGCGCAAGGCTTTGTGCATCAGGTGGGTGGCGCTGTGGTTGCGCACGGTGGCGGCGCGCAGGGCCGTGTCCACATGGGCCTGCACCGCATCGCCCACTTTGAGGTTGCCGCTGTGCAGCTCGCCATGGTGACCGAACACATCGGCCTTGATCTTGAGGGTGTCGGCCACGTTGAACTGGCCGCCTGCGTGGTGGAGCATGCCCTGGTCGCCCACCTGGCCACCGGACTCGGCATAGAACGGGGTTGTGTCCAGCACCACCACGCCCGCCTGGCCGGCTTTCAGTTCGTTCACCGCCGCGCCGTCGGCATACAGGGCCAGCACCTTGGCGTGGGCCGTCAGGTCGGCATAGCCCACAAAGTCGTTGCCCGCGCCGCTGTAGTCCAGCGCCTTGTCCATCTTGAACTTGCCCGCTGCGCGGGCTTGGGTCTTTTGCTTGTCCATGGCGGCGGCGAAACCAGCCTCGTCCACCGACAGGCCGCGCTCGCGGCAAACGTCGGCCGACAGGTCCAGCGGAAAGCCATAGGTGTCGTGCAGCTTGAAGGCCACCTCGCCGGGCAAAACCTTCACGCCGCCGGCCAGGGCCGCGTCTAGGATTTGCATGCCGGTCTCCAGCGTCTCGAAGAAACGCTCTTCTTCGATGCGCAGGATGTCGGTGATGCGATCGGCCTGGTCGGCCAGGTGGGGGTAAGCCGCGCCCATGAGCTTGACCAAATCGGGCACCAGCTTGTGGAAGAACGGGGTCTTTTGGCCCAGCAAATAGCCGTGGCGGATGGCCCGGCGCACGATGCGGCGCTGCACATAGCCGCGGCCCTCGTTGCTGGGCACCACGCCGTCGCTCACCAAAAACGCGGTGGCGCGGATGTGGTCGGCGATCACGCGCAGCGACTTCTGGCTCAGGTCGGCGCAACCGGTCTCGCGGGCGGCGGCCTGGATCAGGGCGTCAAAAATGTCGATCTCGTAGTTGCTGTGCACATGCTGCAAGATGGCTGCAAGGCGTTCGAGGCCCATGCCGGTGTCCACGCAGGGCGCGGGCAGCGGGGTGACCGAGCCGTCCTCATGCATGTTGAACTGCATGAACACGTTGTTCCAGATCTCGATGAAGCGGTCGCCGTCTTCCTCGGGGCTGCCGGGCGGGCCGCCGGGAATGTGCGGGCCATGGTCATAAAAGATTTCAGAGCACGGACCGCAGGGGCCGGTGTCGGCCATCATCCAGAAGTTGTCGGACTTGTAGCGCCCGCCCTTGTTGTCACCGATGCGGATGATGCGGGTTTCCTGCACGATGCGCTCTTTCGTCCAGCCGGCTTGGACGAAGATGTTTTCCCAAATGGCGTAAGCCTCATCGTCTTCCTGGTACACCGTGGCGTAGAGTTTGTCGGCGGGCAGCTTGTAGACCTGGGTCAGCAACTCCCAGGCCCACTCGAGCGACTCGCGCTTGAAGTAGTCGCCAAACGACCAGTTGCCCAGCATCTCGAAGAAGGTGTGGTGGCGGGCGGTGTAGCCCACGTTTTCCAGGTCGTTGTGCTTGCCCCCGGCGCGCAGGCAGGCCTGCACCGAGGCCGCGCGCACATACGAGCGCTTGTCCGAGCCCAAAAACACGTCCTTGAACTGGACCATGCCCGAGTTGGTGAACATCAAGGTGGGGTCGTTGCCGGGCACCAGGGGGCTGGACGCGACCACGGTGTGCCCTTTGGACGCGAAAAAGTCCAAAAAGGTCTTGCGGATATCGGCAACAGAAAAAACGGCTTGGCTCATGGTGTTTCGGGCTTTCAATGCAACCGGGCATTATAGATTTGAGCCCGGGCCATTCCCGCGCATCGGCACGATCAGCCGCCCAGCAGGCATCGGGGTTTTGCGACTTTCGTGACAGACAGGTCCGGTCGCACGGGCTAAGCTGGTTGCGTTGGACAATTTTCGCGGCCGAACACGACGCCACTTGGAGACCCCCATGGACATGAAGACATCCCCCCTCGCCCTGCTCAAAGACCCCTCATTGCTCAAGACCGATGCCCTGATCAACGGTCAATGGGTGTCTGGCAGCCAACGCTTTGAGGTGACCGACCCCGCCACCGGGCTCAGCCTGGCCCATGTGGCCAACCTGGGTGCCGCCGAAGCCGATACCGCCATTGCCGCGGCCAACGCCGCCTGGGGGCCCTGGAAAAGCAAAACCGCCAAAGAGCGCAGCATCATTTTGCGCAAGTGGTTTGACTTGCTGATCGCCAACACCGAAGACCTGGCCCGTCTGATGACCGCAGAGAACGGCAAGCCCATGGCCGAGTCGCGGGGCGAAGTGGCCTACGGTGCCAGCTTTGTCGAGTGGTTTGCCGAAGAAGCCAAACGCGTCAACGGCGAAACCCTGCCCCAGTTTGACAACAACCGCCGCTTGCTGGTGCTCAAGCAGCCCATTGGCGTGTGTGCGGCCATCACGCCCTGGAACTTTCCACTGGCCATGATCACCCGCAAAGTGGCCCCGGCCCTGGCTGCGGGTTGCCCCGTGGTCATCAAACCTGCCGAACAAACCCCGCTGACGGCTCTGGCTGCGGCCGAGCTGGCCATTCGCGCCGGCATCCCGGCCGGGGTGCTCAACATCATCACCGCCGACGGCCCGCAAAGTATCGCTATTGGCAAGGTGCTGTGCGCCAGCGACGTGGTGCGGCACATCAGCTTCACCGGTTCGACCGAAGTGGGCCGGATCCTGATGGCGCAATCGGCCCCGACGGTGAAAAAAATGTCCCTCGAGTTGGGCGGGAACGCGCCGTTCATTGTTTTTGAAGACGCCGACATCGACAGCGCGGTCGAAGGTGCTTTTGCCAGCAAATACCGAAATGCGGGGCAGACCTGCGTGTGCTCGAACCGCTTGTACGTGCAGGAGTCGGTCTACGAGGAGTTCGCCACCAAGTTCGCGGCCAAAGTCAACACCGCCAAAGTCGGCAACGGTTTTGAGGACGGCGTGAACCAGGGCCCATTGATCGAGCCTGCTGCACTGGACAAGGTCGAGCGCCATGTGAAAGACGCCATCGCCAAAGGTGGACGCGTGCTGACCGGCGGCAAGCGTCTGCAAGGCCAGTTTTTCGAACCCACGGTCATCGCGGATGCCAGCGCCGACATGGTCTGCGCCAAGGAAGAAACCTTTGGCCCGTTCGCGCCCATCTTCAAATTCAAAACCGAGCAAGAAGCCATCGATGCGGCGAACAACACCGAGTTCGGTCTGGCCAGCTACTTCTACAGCCGCGACGTGGGCCGCATCTTCCGTGTGAGCGAAGCGCTGGAATACGGCATGGTCGGCATCAACGTGGGCATTCTGGCCACCGAACATGTGCCCTTTGGCGGCGTCAAGCAGTCGGGGCTGGGGCGCGAAGGCTCGCACCACGGGATGGACGACTATGTGGAAATCAAATACCTCTGTGTGGGCGACATCTTGAAGTGATGGGCCGCCCATGCGTCAACGCAAGGGCAGCGCACCTTGCGTGGCATGCACGGCATCAAATCCGAAAAGGTGGCGCAGCGGGAACTTGAACTCAAAGTCCTGCAGCAAGACGCTGTGCACCCAGGCCACCGAGTCGGCCCATGCGGGCTCGGCGCGCACACTCCACTCGACAAAGGGGGCCAGATAGGGTTTGTCGGCCCACAGCGCCGGGCTTGCCACCTGGCGGTACGCCGGTGAATTCGTCCACGCATTGCCCGGCCACCAACTCAGCCCCATGCAGACCACGGTCAACGAGGGCAGCAACCAGAATTTGCATCGCTGCAGCCAGCGGTCTTGTCGCCACACCATCAACACCAAGCCGGTCAAGCCTGCAAAAAATTGGCACAGATTGAGCAATCCAAACATCAAGGAAGCCCCCAGGACCACGGGCGTCATGACCGTTTTGCGGTAGGCCTCCGCCATTTGCTCAGGCGAGATCCGGGGTGCGAAGAAACCACCCATGAGCTGGGCGGCTCCCGAAACTGAATCCAAATCGTCGGGGGACATACCGACCACGGATGACGCCCAAAGGGCGCCCATGACCGGCTTGATCTCGGCGGGCGCCGGTTGACCCAGCAGCGTCTCGCCTCTGAGCAAGAGCCGGCCATTGAGCGCTTCCTGGGTGCTGATTTGGGCACTCAGACTCATCACCAGGTCCTGCTGATCGGCACGCGCGACGATGGTATCGACCAGCGCTTTCTGCAGGTGCCACATGGTGGTCAAACCAAAAAAGCAACACAGCACCAGCAGCATGGCCCTGGATTTGACACGGCTGTCGAGCCAGCGCATGAGCAACAAGGCCAGACCCAGACCCGAAACAACCCGGCCCCACAGCTCGATGTCATGCAATTGGGCAGCGGTGGTGGTCTGCTGCAAGTCGCCGGCCAATTCCAGCAGCCGGTGGTTGAACGACAACTCCAGCACGGCATAGCCGGCCAGCACGGTCAAGAACCAAGGCTGCAAATGGAGGGCTTGGTTGTAGAGCACGGGCAAACGCATCCTACGATTCTAGCTTTGCGAACCATGTACAAGGCATCGGTTGACCGGTCCCCAGCGTTTAGAATGCAGGCACGCGGGTGTCGTTCAATGGTAGGACTCTTGCTTCCCAAGCAAATAACGTGGGTTCGATTCCCATCACCCGCTCCAGCATGACAAAAGGCCCCTCACGGGGCCTTTGTTCTTTCAGGGTCAAGGCCGATCAGAAGATCAGCTTCACGCCCGTCTTGGCCTGCAGCGCCTCGGGCGTGACGCCCGGGGCCAGCTCGACCACTTTCAGGCCCGCATCCGTCACGTCCATCACGGCCAGGTCGGTGATGATGCGGTCGACCACGCCCTTGCCGGTCAGCGGCAGGGTGCATTCGGGCAGGATCTTCATGTCCTCACTGCCGTCTTTCTTCTTGGCCACGTGTTCCATCAGGATGATCACGCGCTTGACGCCAGCCACCAGGTCCATCGCGCCGCCCATGCCCTTGACCATCTTGCCGGGGATCATCCAGTTGGCCAGATCGCCTTTGTCGGTCACCTGCATGGCGCCCAGGATGGACAGGTTGATCTTGCCGCCGCGGATCATCGCGAAGGACTGCTCGCTGCCAAAGATCGACGAACCCTTGATGGTGGTCACGGTCTGCTTGCCGGCATTGATCAAGTCGGCGTCGACCTCGTCTTCCACCGGGAAGGGGCCAATGCCCAGCATGCCGTTTTCGCTTTGCAGCCAGACTTCCTTGTCGGCCGGCACATAGTTGGCCACCAGGGTCGGGATGCCGATGCCCAGGTTCACATAAAAACCGTCTTCCAGTTCGTGGGCCGCACGGGCGGCCATTTGGTCTTGACTCCAGCTCATATCAAACTCCCGCCTTTTCAGTGATGGTGCGTTTTTCGATGCGCTTTTCAGGGTGCTTGTTGAGCACGATGCGGTGCACATAAATGCCGGGCAGGTGCACGCTGTCGGGGTGCATGTCGCCGGTTTCCACAATCTCTTCGACCTCGACCACGCAGACCTTTCCGGCCATCGCCACCGCCGGGTTGAAGTTGCGCGAGGTGTAGCGGAACTGCAGGTTGCCCGACTTGTCGGCGCGGTGCGCTTTGACCAAGGACACATCGGGCACCAGGGCACGCTCCATCACATAGGTCTCACCGTCGAACTCGCGCAGCTCCTTGCCCTCGGCCACCAGGGTGCCGACACCGGTCTTGGTGAAGAAGGCCGGGATGCCCGCGCCGCCGGCGCGCAGCTTTTCGGCCAGCGTGCCTTGCGGGGTGAACTCCAGGGCCAGCTCGCCCGCCAGGTATTGGCGCTCGAACTCCTTGTTCTCGCCCACATAGGACGAGATCATCTTTTTGATCTGGCGGGTCTGCAGCAAGAGGCCCAGCCCGAAGTCGTCCACGCCCGCGTTGTTGGAGATCGCGGTCAGGTTCTGCACGCCGCTGTCGCGCAGCGCAGCGATCAGGGCTTCAGGGATGCCGCACAGGCCAAAACCGCCCACACCAATCAGTTGCCCGTCAGCCACGATGCCCTTGAGGGCCTCGGCTGCGGAGGGATAAATCTTGTTCACGCCAATCTCCAGACAGAGGATGAAAACGCTACGATACTACGTAATCGACTACGTAGTTTTTCGTAGAGGGCGACCCTTGTCATGAACCGCATGCACACAGACATTGACTACCGCCTGGCTTTTGAGCTGGCCCCCATTGGCTTGGTGCTGTCGCGCAACCGCACCATCGTTGACTGCAACCTGCGCGTGTGCGAAATGTTTGGCGTGAGCAAAGACCAACTCATCGGCCAAAGCTTCAAGCTGATGTACCCGAGTGCAGACGAATACGAAAGAACCGGCCAGCGCATCGTGCCCATCCTGAACGCCAAGGGCGTTTATGCAGACGACCGGGTCATGAAACGCGTCGATGGCCGATTCAAAGGCGAAACATTCTGGTGCCATGTCACCGGTCGCGCCCTCAACAGGGATGCCCCCCATGAAGCCGGCATCTGGACTTTCGAAGACATGTCAGAACGCAAACCCGTCAGGGCTGAACTCACCGCTCGCGAACGCGAGGTGGCGGCACACCTGATGGATGGTCAAACCAGCAAGGAAATCGGGCGCTCCCTGGGAATCAGTCACCGGACGGTGGAAATTTACAGAGTGAAGCTGATGCGCAAATACCAGGCTTCGGGGACAGCGGATTTGATTCAGAAGCTGTTGCGCGGCTGATTTTTAGGTAAAAAAAATCCCGCGGGTGGCGGGATGTGTGCTGGGTGTGAATGGAGGCGCGACCCAGAGTCGAACTGGGCTCCACGGATTTGCAATCCGTTGCATAACCGCTTTGCTATCGCGCCGATAAGTGACCCGAAGACCACAACAAGATTTCCTTGGTGTTGGCCCCAAGAGCCGCAGCTCTTGAAAAAAAATGGAGCGGGAAACGAGGCTCGAACTCGCGACCTCAACCTTGGCAAGGTTGCGCTCTACCAACTGAGCTATTCCCGCATGAGAGCCTTGAATTATACAACCCAAAACTAGGCACGAGACCCTGATGGGCAATTACCAACAAGGACCCAACAAAAAACCCAACCGGAAAGGATTGGGTTAGATGAGAAACGTTGGGGTGGCTGATGGGGCTCGAACCCACGACAACAGGAATCACAATCCTGGACTCTACCAACTGAGCTACAGCCACCGCAGGAATGAAATTATAGCCTGAAGAAACAGACCAATCCCATGAACCGACAGATTTAGGATGCCGACGAAATTTTGGGCTTGGGCGCCAGAATCTGGACCTTGAATTGCGACCTCAAATGCGCCATATAGGCGGCGGATTCCGCATTGGCCATCAAACGGGTGAATTGCTCCAGGGTTTGCGCCTTTTGCTGACTGCCAAGCTCTTCGCGAGGCACCACTTTGTTGACGCGTGCAACCACATAGCCCATGGGACCCAAATCGATGCCAAGCCAGGACGGCATGGACGTGGGGTCGGCGCGCAGGACGGCATCCACCAGCTTCTGGGCCTGGCCCTGTGTTTGGTCACGAGAGACCACCATTGCAGGGCCGACCTGCGCCAGCGTTGGCTGCTTTTGCCACTCTGCCAAACGCGCTTCTCCCTCGGCTTTGGCGAGCACCATGGCCTGGTCTTTCACAAACTCTGCGCGGACCTCGTCCCTGACCTCGGCAAACGGACGCACAGCAGCGGCTCTGTAATTGACCAGACGTGCAGACACGAGCGTGTTGTTACCCAATTCGATCGCGGCGGTGTTGCGCCGCTTGCTGACCGATTCCTCCGCAAACAGGGCTTCCAGGATTTTTGGATTGGCCAAGACACCTGGGTTGGCGGCGATGGCCGACCGGGTGACCCCCTTGGCTTGCTGCACCTGAAGGCGGAGCTTTTCTGCAACAGGCTTGAAGGTGTCGGCTTGCTCGTAAACACTGTTGGTGAATGTTTCGGCATATTCCGCAAACTGGCGCTTGGCCTGCTGCTGGCGCAAATCCGCCTCGAGTTGTGGACGCATGGCTTCAAGGCTGGGCTTGACAGGCAGTTTGATGTCCGTGAGTTGAATGATGTGATAACCGAACTCGGACTCGACCACGGCACTGATTTCACCTTTGTTGAGGGCAAAGGCTGTTTCCTCGAAGACCTTGACCATCGCGCCGCGGGCAAAAAAATCGAGGTCGCCGCCATTTCTGGCCGAACCGGGATCTTCTGAATTTTTCCTGGCCAAATCCGCGAAGGCTTTCGGGTCCTTGCGCAAGGTCTGCAGCAAGGACTCGGCCTTGGCCCGGGCCTTGTCTTTTTCGGCGCTCGGGGCATCCTTGGAGGCGCTGATCAGGATGTGGCTGGCACGGCGTTGCTCCTGGGAAGACAGGCGTTGTACGTTTTGTTCGTAGTAGGTTTTGATGTCCTGTTCTGGCAACTGCAGGGTTTTGGCCAAGCCTGCTGCATCGAGCACCAGGTACTCCACATCAGCGGACTCTTGGGAGCGGAATCGTTCGGATTGAGACTGGTAAAACTTTTCAAGATCGGCATCGGTCACCTGGACTTTGGCAACATGGCTGGCAGGCACAAACCGCTGGATCTGGATTTCTCGTCTTTGCAGAAAAGCTTGCAAAGCCATCTCGCTTTGCCGCTGTGTGGCCATGGCAGAGGCTTGAAGTGCAGACAGTACCTGTTGCCCGGACAAATCACGACGGACTTGGGCCTCCAGCATCTCGGGCGTCATGCCTTGGCTGGCGGCCAACTGACGGTATCGGTCCATGTCCAGTTTGCCATCGGGGCCACGCAAACCGGCAATCGAGGGGTCTTGCCGAAGGTGGTTGGCCAGGCGTTGGTCGCTGGTCACGAGGATTTGTTTTTCTGAGGCCACCGCGATCAGGCGCTCATTGACCATGCGCTCCAAACTGGCGTAACGCGCTTGCTCGGAGCCCAGCATTTTGGCATCGAGGTTCGGCATGGACGCCCGGATTCTGTCCACCTCTTGCTGGTGCATGGCGTCCCACTGCTGTTGCGTGATTTCCAGATCGCCAATTTTGGCGACCACAGCACCGCGGCTGTCCCGGTTGTTGTAGCCTTCCACGCCAAACAGAACAAACGATGGAATGATCAGAATGACCAGCAGGCCCATCAGGATTCTGGATTTGTTTCGAATGGCGTCAAACATGTTCAATCTCTCGGTGGATCAATAAAAAAGGCGAACCACGGGTTCGCCTTTGTTCTTGAGGTGGTGGGTGCTGACGGTCTCGAACCGCCGACCTACTCCGTGTAAAGGAGCCGCTCTACCAACTGAGCTAAGCACCCCCTCAGTGGTGTGTCAATTCAAGGCATCCTTCAGGCCTTTGCCTGGACGGAACTTTGGCACATTGGCTTTCTTGATTTTAATCGCTGCGCCGGTGCGTGGATTGCGGCCGGTGCGTGCGGCACGCTTGCCTACCGCGAAGGTGCCGAAACCCACCAGAGAAACTGTGCCGCCCTTTTTCAGGGTGGTGCGGACGGCACCAATGGTGGCTTCCAGGGCACGGCCGGCGGCGGCTTTGGACAGGTCAGCGTGTTTGGCAATGTGTTCGATCAATTCAGTTTTGTTCACAAAAAACCTCTGGGTGTTGGTGCCGGGGGTCACGGCATTCGGACAGTGAAATTCAACAAAAATCTTGTTGAGACAAAATCAAAAACGGCAATGTCTGGCGGTGTGAATGGCTATCTTGTGGATACATCAACCAGCTTCAAGCACAACCGGGCAGGGACGAATTCTAGCGTTGAAATCCAAGCATACAAGGCGTCTGGAGAGATTTTTTGACGCCATGGCGCATCCGCCTTGGGCAGAAGCTCACAGGGCCTCAGCCACCGCCCTTCCCATGTCCGACGTGTTCGCCGTACCGCCCAAATCCGGGGTACGGGGCGCGCCGTTTCCAGCGGCCAGGACTTTCTCAATGGCCGCCAAAACGGCATCGTGCGCGTTTTTGTAACCCAAAAACTCGAGCATCATCGCGCCGCACCAGATCTGGCCGATCGGGTTGGCGATGCCTTTGCCCGCGATGTCGGGCGCCGAGCCATGCACCGGCTCGAACAGCGAGGGGAACTTGCGGTCGGGGTTGAGGTTGGCGCTGGGCGCGATGCCGATGGTGCCGGTGCAGGCCGGCCCCAAGTCCGAGAGGATGTCGCCAAACAAATTGCTGGCCACCACCACATCAAAAAAGTCGGGGCGCTGCACAAAGTGCGCGGTCAGGATGTCGATGTGGAACTTGTCCACATTCACGCCAGGATAGGCCTTGGCCATCTCGGCCACGCGCTCGTCCCAATAGGGCATGGTGATGGCGATGCCGTTGGACTTGGTGGCGCTGGTCAGGTGTTTTTTGGGGCGCGACTGGGCCAGCTCGAAGGCGAACTTGAGCACGCGGTCGACACCGATGCGGCTCATGATGGTTTCCTGCATCACGATCTCGCGCTCGGTGCCCGGGAACATGCGGCCACCCACCGCCGAGTACTCGCCCTCGGTGTTTTCACGCACGATGTACATGTCGATCTCGCCGGGCTGGCGCGGACTGCCATCGCGGCGCACCACCGGCGCGATGATGCCGGGCATCAGACGCGCCGGGCGCAGGTTGATGTACTGGTCAAACTCGCGGCGAAACAGCAGCAAAGAACCCCACAGCGACACATGGTCAGCGATCTTGTCGGGCCAACCCACCGCGCCAAAGTAAAGCGCATCGTGGCCACCGATCTGGTCCTTCCAGTTGTCGGGCAGCATCTGGCCGTGTTTTTCAAAGTAATCCCAACTTGAAAAGTCAAAATGATCAAAATGCAAGTCGATGCCGAATTTGCGGGCCGCTGCGTCCATCACACGCAAGCCCTCGGGCATCACTTCCTTGCCGATGCCATCTCCTGGGATCACGGCGATGCGGTGCTTGGTCATGGGAAAAACTTTCAGGAACAATAAAAAACAAAAAGGCCTCAGCCTTGACAAGCCCAGAGCTTAGCAACAATGGCCTTTGGCGACTTTCACCTACGTGACGGCCGCATGACCAGGCTGACACCCAGTGCCGTGAGTGCGGTCCCCACCAGAGTTGCCAGGGTGATGGCTTCGCCAAACAGCAGCCACGCCAAAATGGCGGTGGTCGGCGGCACCAGGTACATCAGGCTGGTGACGGAGGCAGCGGCGCCGCGCTGGATCAACACATAAAGCAGCGAACTGCCGCCCAACGTCAGCACCAGGACCGACCAGGCCATGGCCGCGGCCAGTTCAGCGTTCCAACGCAGGGCTTCGGGCTCCATCCAGGCCAGCGGCAACGTGACCAGAAAAGCGGCCATGCACTGCACCGTGTTGGCCGAACGCACATCGCAAGGCTGAACAAAGCGTTTTTGGTACAGCGTACCCACGGTGATACAGAGCAAGGCCCCCAGCGCAAAGGCCATGTTCAAGGGTGTCACATGGTCCATGGGGGATCCCCAGCCAAGTTTGTGCCAGACCACCATGAGCAATCCGGCAAAACCCAGCAACAAACCCAGCCATTGGCGGGGGGATACGCCGGCTTGGTCCGAACCCCGCAAACTGTAGGTCAGCCACAGGGCGGTGAGCACAGGCTGGAAACCCACGATGAGCGATGACAGGCCAGAGCCCATACCGGCTTTGACTGCGGCCCATACGCCGCCCAGATAGCCCGCATTCATCAGGATGCCTGTGACCGCGAGGTGGAACCACTGGTGGCGACTTTGGGGCCAGGGCAAGCGGGCCCAGACAATCCAGGGCAAAAAACACGCGATGGACAGCAGGTAGCGCACCAGAAGGAAGGAAAACGGTGGCGCATGGGGCATGCCGTAACGCGCCACGATGAACCCGGTGCTCCAGATCAAGACGAAAACGACGGGCATGGCCCGGAGCCAGGCCCTTGTCCCTGAAGAACCGTTCATTTCACCCGCGCCCGAATCTCGGGCAGGGCCTTTTGCATGTAATAAATCATGGACCAGATGGTCAAGACCGCAGCGATCAGGATCAAGACGGTTCCCCAGTCGCGGGTGTCGATGATGCCCAGGAGCAGGCCGTCATAAAGCAGAAAAGGGATGGCCAGCATCTGCACCGTGGTTTTGAGCTTGCCCACCATGTGCACCGCCACGCTCTTGCTGGCGCCGATCTGGGCCATCCACTCGCGCAAGGAAGAAATGGCAATTTCACGGCCGATGATGATCAAGGCCACCAACACATGCACCCGGTTCATGTGCACCAGGATCAGCAAGGCCGCACACACCAGAAACTTGTCGGCCACCGGATCCAGAAAGGCACCGAACGCCGAGGTCTGGTTGAGTTTTCGGGCCAGAAAACCATCCAGCCAGTCGGTGATGGCAAACAGCACAAACATGACCGTGGCTATCAGGTTTTGCGTTTCAACGGTCAGGTTCTGCAGGTAATACACGCCAATGATCAATGGAATCGCGACGATGCGCGTCCAGGTCATGAGGGTGGGGATCGTGAAAAACATGGCTGGGATTGTGGCACGCCCTCGTTGCATCCTCGCGACACAGGTGTCATCTCTCAATGCAGGGCGTTGTAAATGGCCTCGGCCAGTTCCCTGGAGATGCCGTCCACGCCCAGGAGGTCCTCCACGCTGGCCGACTCCACCCCCCGCACCCCGCCAAAGCGCTGCAGCAGGCGCGCGCGTTTGCGCGGCCCGACGCCCGGGATCTCTTCGATCCGGCTGCCGCCCACGCGCACCTTGGCGCGCTGCGCCCGCATGCCGGTGATGGCAAAGCGGTGCGCCTCGTCGCGGATCTGCGCCACCAGCATCAGCGCCGCCGAGTCCTTGCCCAAATAGACCTTGTCGCGGCCATCGGCAAACACCAGCTCCTCCAGGCCCACCTTGCGGCCCTCGCCTTTTTCAACGCCCACGATGCGCGACAGGTCCAGCCCCAGGTCGGTGAACACCTCGCGTGCCATGCTCACTTGGCCCTTGCCGCCGTCGATCAGCACCAGGTCGGGCAGCCTGGCCGTGCCCTCGCCGGTGCGCAAGGCTTCGGCCAGCTTGCCGTAGCGGCGCATCAGCACCTGGCGCATGGCGGCATAGTCGTCGCCGGGCGTGATGCCGTCGATGTTGTAGCGGCGGTAGTCGCTGCTTTGCATCTTGTGCTGGCGAAACACCACGCACGAGGCCTGGGTGTTCTCGCCCGCGGTGTGCGAGATGTCAAAGCACTCGATGTGCAACTGGTCCAGGTCGTCAGGCGCCAAGTCCAGCGCCTCGGCCAGCGCGCGGGTGCGCGCCTGCTGCGAGCCCTCTTCGGCCAGCAAACGGGCCAGCTGCAGGTCGGCGTTTTTCTCGGCCATCTCCAGCCAGACGCGGCGGTGCTCGCGCGGCTGCGTGACGGTGCTGATCTTCACGCCCGACTGCGCCGACAAGGCCTCGACCAGTGCCTTGTCCACCGGTGCACTCAAGACCAGCAGCGGCGGCACCGGCACGCCGATGTAGTGCTGCGCCAAAAACGCCTCGAGCACCTGCACCTCGACCGAGCGCTGCACTTTCTCTTCTGCCTCCCCCTCCCCCTCATCCAGGTCCAGCAGGCCCAGCAGGTCCTGCGCGTCCTGCACATGCACCGGAAAGTAAGGCCGGTCACCCAGGTGCCGCCCACCCCGCACCATGGCCAGGTTGACGCAGGCACGACCGCCCTGCACCCGGGCCACCAGGATGTCGGCATCGGTGTCGGCCACCGTGTCCACCGACTGCTGGTGCAGCACCTTGGACAGCGACGCAATTTGGTTGCGCAGCTCGGCCGCCAACTCGAATTCGAGCTGGTCGGCGTGCGCCATCATGCGCGACTCCAGCTCGCGCATCAGGGCCTGCGTCTCGCCGCGCAAAAACTGCTCGGCGTGCTGCACATCGGCCTTGTAGTCCTCGGGGCTGATGAGGTTCACACATGGGCCCGAGCAGCGCTTGATCTGGTAGAGCAGGCAAGGCCGCGTGCGGTTGGCAAACACCGTGTCCTCGCAGGTGCGCAGCCTGAAGACCTTCTGGATCAGCTGGATCGACTCCTTGACCGCCCAGGCGCTCGGGAAAGGCCCAAAGTAGCGGTGGCGCTTTTCGACCGCGCCACGGTAATACGCCACCCGGGGGTAGTGCTGCGCCTCGGGCGTGGTCACCACCGCGGGCAGCGCCACGCGGCCTTGGCCCGTGAGTTTGAGGTAAGGGTAACTCTTGTCGTCCCGAAACAGGATGTTGAAGCGCGGGTGCTGGGTCTTGATCAGGTTGTTTTCAAGCAGCAGCGCCTCGGCCTCGGAGCGCACCACGGTGGTCTCCATGCGCACGATCTTGCTGACCATGTGGCCAATGCGGGTGCCGCCGTGGTCCTTCTGGAAGTAGCTCGAGACCCGGCGTTTGAGGTTGAGCGCTTTGCCGACATACAGCAGCTGCTCTTGCGCATCGAAGTAGCGGTACACCCCCGGCAAAGCAGGCAAGGCGGCCACTTGCGTGAGCAGGGCCTGGCGCACCAGGTCCGTGGGTTCGGGCGTGACGGAATCGCTCATGGTCAAGGCTGCCGGGGCTGGGGCTGAGGCCGGGTCTGGATGTGGGCGCGCAGCCATTGCGCGAAATCGTCTTCGCTCAGGTCACCGGCGGCCAGGGCCAGCATGGTGAGCACACAGGCCCCATCGTCGGCCACCAAATCCCAGCCGTTGAGCGCCAGGAACAACTCGACCGCCACAAAGGCCGTGCGCTTGTTGCCATCGACAAAAGGATGGTTGCGGGCCAGCCCGAATCCATAGGCAGCGGCCAGCGCGGCGACATCCGGCTGTCCGTAGGCCACCAAATTCAAGGGGCGGCTGAGGTCGGATTCAAACAAGCCCTGATCGCGCACACCACTGCCACCGCCATGCTCAGACAGCTGCTCCTCATGCACCGCCAGCATGACCTGCGCGTTGAGCCAGACCCATGGCACCGGTGGCTCACTCATTTGGCCAACTCGCGCAGCACATGCCGCCGATCCTTCATGATCTTGCGCGCCTCGCTCATCTGGGCCTCAAAATCAGCGTCGTAGGGCGTCATCATCACGGCGCCATTGGACGCCTCGGTCACAAACACCGTGTCGCCCTTTTCGAGCTTGAGCTTGGCCAGCAGCTCCTTGGGCAGGATCACGCCGACGGAATTGCCGATTTGGGTGAGTTTGAGTGCGGTCATGGCGGGCCTCATGTTGTAACGGTTGTTATTATCCAACCTCTGGCTTTGCCCGACAATCCCCCCATGCAATCTGGCCGACTTTGGGACATTTTTTGCACCGTGATCGACAACCACGGTGACCTGGGCGTGTGCTGGCGCCTGGCGCGCCAGTTGCAAAGCGCCGGCCAGCGCGTGCGCCTGTGGGTGGACGACGCCTCGGCCCTGGCCTGGATGGCCCCCGACGCTGCGCAGCAGGCCGGCATCGAGTTGTGGGCCTGGGCCCAGGCCTGCGACCCCGCCAAGCTGGGCACCCTGCCCCCGGCCGATGTCTGGGTGGAGGCCTTTGGCTGCGAGATCCCGCAGGCCTTTGTGGCGCATGGCGCAGCCACCCGCAGCCAGCAGCCGGCCTGGATCAACCTGGAGTACCTGAGCGCCGAAGACTGGGTGCCGCGCATGCACCGCCTGCCCTCGCCCGTGATGAGCGGCCCGGCCAAGGGCTGGACCAAAACTTTCTTTTACCCCGGCTTCACCGAGGACACCGGTGGCCTGCTGCGCGAGGCCGACCTGCTGGCCCGCCACCAAGCCTTTGACCGTGCCGCCTGGCGCGCGCAATACGCCCCCGGTCTGGCCCCGGGCGGCCTGCTGATCAGCCTGTTTTGCTACGAGCCCGATGGCCTGCCCCAGCTGCTGGCGCAACTGGTGGGCACACCGCACCACCTGCTGGTCACCCCCGGGCGGGCGCTGGCGGCGGTGCAGCAAGTGCTGGCCGGCATGGCCGCGCAGCCGAATTGGAGCGCCCTGCCCTACACCAGCCAGGACGGCTTTGACGAGATGCTCTGGGCCTGCGACCTGAACCTGGTGCGCGGGGAAGACTCCCTGGTGCGCGCCCTGTGGGCCGGCCAGCCCTTCATCTGGCACATCTACCCGCAAGACGACAACGCGCACCACGCCAAGCTGGCGGCGTTTTTGGACTGGCTGCAGGCGCCCCAGAGCCTGCGCCAGGCGCACCGGGTTTGGAATGGGGTGGCGCGTGGGGAGCTGCCTGCGCTGGATGCACGCCTGTTGGCCGAATGGACGGCTTGCGCACAGGCTGCGCGGCAGGGTCTGTTCGAGCAAAAGGATCTGATCCGCCAATGGCGCTCGCTCTGATCTGACTTGCACCGCACCCATGGCCCTCATCGACACCCTTTTGCCCCAAAGCTGGCAGCATGACTGCTGGGCGGCATGGCGCTGGCTGCTTTGGCGCATGGCCTGAGCTCCGGCAATTGAAGACCAGCACCCGTCCAAGACCGCCCGGGAAGGCTCAGAGGTTAGAATAATGGGCTTGACCCTCGGTCACACCCTTTCATTTCAGACTCAAACACTATGAAAACCGCTCAAGAACTCCGCGCCGGCAACGTCATCATGCACGGCAAAGACCCCATGGTCATCCTGCGCACCGAATACCAGCGCGGCGGTCGCGGCTCGTCCACCGTGCGCATGAAGCTCAAAAGCCTGATCGCCAACTTCGGCACCGAAGTCGTGTTCAAGGCCGACGACAAGATGGACCAAATCATTCTGGACAAGAAGGACTGCACCTACTCCTACTTCGCTGACCCGATGTACGTCTGCATGGACGCCGAGTACAACCAGTACGAAGTCGAAGCCGAAAACATGGGCGACGCCCTGAGCTACCTCGAAGACGGCATGGAAGTCGAAGTGGTGTTCTACGACGGCAAGGCCATCTCGGTCGAGCTGCCCACCAGCGTGACCCGCGAGATCACCTGGACCGAGCCCGCCGTCAAGGGCGACACCTCCGGCAAGGTCATGAAGCCCGCCAAGATCGCCACCGGCTTTGAAGTGCCTGTGCCCCTGTTCGTGAACCAGGGCGACAAGATCGAGATCGACACCCGCACTGGCGAATACCGCAAGCGCGTCTGAGCGGTCAGCGCTGTCCACCCGCAAAAGCCCCGCAAGGGGCTTTTTTCATGGGCGTTCGACTGAGGCCAGGCGTCTGTCCCCCCACAAGGCCCCTGCGGATTGGCGCCGAGCGATGCACAATCGGGCCCATGCCAAGCTCTCAGAACATCAAGGAACCCGTCCTCCCGCACGCCTGGGCTGACCTGCAGGCCGAGGCCAAAACCAGCGACTGGATGGCACCGCATGCAAATCGCCTGGCCTTTGCCGACCCCGAGTTTTTGCTCCGCCGCGAGACCCGGGGCATCCGCTTTCAGCTGGAAATGCTCAAACCTGACCTGGCCCAGGTCGAAGCCGGTATCGAAAACACGGTGGTGGTGTTTGGCAGCGCCCGCTTCCTGGACATGGCCAGCGCGCAAGCCCAACTCCAAGCGGCCAGGCAAAGCGGCCAGGCCCAAGACATCGAGAAGGCCTTGACCATGGTGCGCAATGCCGAGCACTACGAAAACGCCCGCACCTTTGCCCAATTGGTGGCGCGTTCGTGCGCCTGTCTGCCGGAAGACGAGAAGTTGTACATCTGCACAGGCGGCGGGCCCGGCATCATGGAAGCCGCCAACCGCGGGGCGAAGGAGGCCGGGGCCCCCTCGGTGGCACTGAACATCGCCCTGCCCCATGAGCAACACCCCAACCCCTATGTCACGCCCGGCCTGAGCTTCAAATTTCACTACTTTGCGCTGCGCAAGATGCACTTCATGATGCGTGCCAAGGCTCTGGTGGCGTTTCCTGGCGGGTTTGGCACCCTCGACGAATTGTTCGAGGTCATGACCTTGGTGCAAACCCGAAAAGCCCGCCCGGTCCCCATCCTGCTGTTTGGCACCGCATTCTGGAAACGCCTGATCAATATGGACGTCCTGGTGCAAGAGGGCACGATATCGCCCGAGGACATGGCCCTGTTTCATTACGTCGACACCCCCGAGGCCGCGTGGCAAGTGATTGGCGACTTCTATGCCTTGCCCGTGCCCAAGTGACACCCCCACCGATGCACATTCGTTACAGTCAGGTCATGCAACACAAACCCCTCTCCCTCACCCAGGTGCTGCTTTGCGGCGCAGCAATCGTCACCTTGTCCATGGGCATCCGACATGGCTTTGGCCTGTGGTTGCAGCCCATCACGCAGGCCCAGGGTTGGGGTCGACAGGAATTCGCTTTTGCCATGGCGATCCAGAATCTGGCCTGGGGGTTCATGGGTATTTTTGCTGGCATGGTGGCCGACAAGTTCGGTGCCTACCGAGTGATCACCCTGGGCGCCGTGATCTACAGCGTGGGCCTGCTGGGCATGGCCTGGGCCACCGACCCCTGGGTGTTTGCGCTGTTCACCGGGGTGATCATCGGCACCGCCCAAGCGGGCACCACTTATGCCGTGATTTACGGCGTGATTGGCCGCAATGTCCCGGCCGAACGCCGCTCCTGGGCCATGGGGGTGGCTGCTGCGGCTGGCAGTTTTGGTCAATTTCTGATGGTGCCGGTGGAAGGCCTGCTGATCAGCCAGATGGGTTGGCAAAGCGCCTTGATGATTCTGGCGGCGGCGGCCTTGTTGATCATCCCCCTGGCCCTGGGTCTGCGTGAACCGGCCATGAATGCCCCGGGACAGGCCCAACGCGACCAGACCATCGGCCAGGCCTTGAAAGAAGCGTTCCAATACCGCAGTTTTCAGCTGCTGATGGCGGGTTATTTCGTGTGCGGGTTCCAGGTCGTGTTCATTGGCGTGCACATGCCCAGCTACCTCAAGGACCACGGCCTGGCCCCTCATGTGGCCAGTTATGCGCTGGCCTTGATCGGCCTGTTCAATGTCTTTGGCACTTACATCGCCGGCACCATGGGCCAGAAAATGGCCAAGAAAAACATCCTGGCCTTCATCTACATTGCACGTTCGGTGGCGATCGTGCTGTTTTTACTGGCTCCGCTGACGCCCGCCAGCGTGTACATCTTCTCCATGGTCATGGGCCTGTTGTGGCTGTCCACCGTGCCACCCACCAATGCGGCGGTGGCGCAAATTTTTGGCGTGGCCCATTTGTCCATGCTCAGCGGCTTCATCTTTTTCAGCCACCAGATCGGCTCCTTCATGGGCGTCTGGCTGGGCGGCTATCTGTATGACAAGACCGGCAGCTACAACATGGTCTGGTACCTGGCCATTGCACTGGGCGTGTTTGCTGCACTGGTGAACCTGCCCGTGCGGGAAAGTCCGATTGCCCGCACCGGGCCACAAGCCGCATGAGCATCCGTCAAACCCTGATGCTGCTCCTGGCTGCGGCCTTGGGCCTGACTTTCTGGCTGTATGGCCAGTCGGACGTGGTCATCATGCTGGCCGAGCAGCTGTGGTCCTGCTTTTGAACAGAGGGTCCGGGCACATGCATGGCACAGAACCCCCATCGGCCTGGTTGCAACGCTGGGCTCATCTGATCCCCGCAGGGGGGCGCGCGCTCGATGTGGCCTGTGGCGCTGGCCGCCACATGCGTTATCTGTCCTCACTGGGGCACCACGTCACCGGCGTGGACCGCAACCCCGAGGCCCTTGAGCTGGCCCAGGCCTTCGGGCCGGTCACATGCGCCGACATCGAAAACGGCCCCTGGCCTTTCCAAGGGCAAACCTTCGCCTGCGTGCTCGTCACCCATTACCTCTGGCGACCTTTGCTGCCCACCCTCGTGGCCAGCGTGGCCCAGGGTGGCGTGCTGATCTACGAAACATTTGCCTCAGGCAACGAAACCGTGGGCAAACCGTCACGGCCGGATTTTTTGCTGCAAACCGGTGAGCTGCTCCGGTCCACCGAAGGCTTGCGTACCTTGGCCTATGAAGACGGTTTCGACACCTTCCCCGACCGATTCATGCAACGCATTGTGGCCGTTCGAGCCGGGCCAGCAGACGCTGCGGTGCGTTGGCCATTGCGTGCGGGCTGACACCCGCACAGCCTCCTGGCCCGAGGTGGCCTTGCCCCAGGCATCGGACCACAAGCGCCTGGACACCTGCACTCGTTAGAATGACTCTTTTATTGCTCCGAAACCTTGGACATGACCACCGAATTTCGCCCCATCCGTGGCAGCATTCCTGCCTTGATCACCCCCATGCTTGCAGACGGCCAGGTGGATTACCCTTGCCTGCGAAAACTGATCGACTGGCATGTGGCCGAGGGCACCGATGCGATTGTGGTGGTGGGGACCTCGGGTGAATCGCCCACGGTCACCGTGGATGAACACTGCGAAATCATCCGCGTCGCGGTCGAGCAGGCGGCCAAACGCATCCCCATCATTGCCGGTTGCGGCGCCAATTCGACGGCTGAAGCGATTGAACTGGCCCGTTTTGCCCACAAAGTCGGTGCCGATGCCCAACTGCAGGTGGTGCCCTACTACAACAAGCCCACCCAGGAAGGGCTGTACCAGCACTTCAAGGCCATTGCCGAGGCTGTGCCCGAGCTGCCCGTCATTCTCTACAACGTGCCAGGGCGCACAGTGGCCGATTTGCAGCACGATACCGTGGTGCGGCTGGCCCAAGTGCCAGGCATCATCGGCATCAAGGAGGCCACGGGCAACATCGAACGTGCCCAATGGTTGATCCGGGAAGTGCCAAAAGATTTCTCCGTGTTCTCAGGCGATGACGCCAGCGCTGTGGCCCTGATGTTCTGCGGTGGTGCCGGCAACATCAGCGTGACCGCCAACATCGCACCGCGACTGATGCACGAGTTGTGCATGGCGGCGACCCGTGGCGATGTGAAGGAAGCCATGCGCATCCAGCTCCAGTTGCTGCCCTTGCACAAAAACCTGTTTGTCGAAGCCAACCCCATTCCCGTGAAGTGGGCCATGCAGCGCATGGGACTGTGCGGCCCTGCCCTGCGTTTGCCCATGACGGAATTGTCCGATGCCCAGCAACCGGTGGTCGAAGCAGCCTTGAAGGCCAGCGGACTCATCTGATCTGAAATAGCCCAAGGATGTTTGTGAACCACGATCACATTGCCCCCATGATTCGCTTGCCCTTCCATCGCACCAGCATTGTCCTGGCCCTGTCGCTTTGGCTCGGCGCTTGCTCGGTGCTGCAGGAAGACAAAATCGATTACAAAAGTGCTGTCAAAGCGCCCACCCTGGAAATTCCACCTGACCTGTCACAGTTGCGCAGGGAATCGCGGTATGCGCTGGAAAGCACCTCGGCAACGGCATCGGGTTTTCGCAACGCCAACACCCGGGTCAGCGATGCCGGGACAGCGTCCAATACTCTGGGCAAAGTGCGCATGGAGCGCCAAGGGGATCAACGCTGGTTGGTCACCGAGATGCCGGCGGATCAGGTCTGGCCCGCCCTGCGGGAGTTCTGGACAGCCAACGGTTTGGCCTTGACCACCGACTCACCCGACATCGGGATCATGGAAACGGATTGGGCTGAAAACCGGGCCAAGTTGCCCCAGGACTTCATTCGAAGAACCCTGGGCAAGGTCCTCGATTCGGTGTACTCGACCGGCGAACGCGACAAATACAGGACGCGCGTTGAGCGCAATGCCAAAGGGGAAGTCGAGATTTTCATCACCCACCGCGGGATGGTCGAGAACTTCGCCACAGCACAAAGGGACCGCACGGTCTGGCAAGCCCGCCCCAACGACCCCGAGCTCGAAATTGAATTCTTGCGTCGTCTGATGGTCAAACTGGGCACATCGCCTCAGGAAGCCAGTGTTGCAGCCACCGGCGCGAACTCTGTCGCCCCAAGCACCACGGTGACCCTGGTCGATGGACAACCCGCGATCCGTCTGGCTGAGACCCCCGACCGCGCCTGGCGGCGCACCGGTGTGGCGCTCGACCGAAGCGGCTTCACCGTGGAAGACCGTGACATGGCGGCCGGCCGCTACTATGTGCGGTATGTACCCCCACAAGGCGCCAAAGAGGAACCCGGCTTTTTCTCCAGGCTCATGGGCAATAAAAAAGAACAAAGCGTGCTGGCCAAGTACGGCATCAGCTTGACCAGCCCCGCTTCAGGCCAAACCTTGATCAGGATCCTCAACGCCAATGGCCAACCCGAACAATCCAGCGAAGCAGAACGGATCCTCAAATTGATCGCCGCTGAACTTCGCTGAAACGCTCAAACAAAAAAACCCCGCACAGCGGGGTTTTTTTATGAACATTCCGGCCAAGGCCGGAAGGCCACTGAGCTTACTTGGCAGCAGGCGCTGCAGGTGCAGCTGCTGGGGCAGCTGCTGGGGCAGCTGCTGGAGCGGCTGCAGGGGCAGCGTCAGCGGGTGCAGCGGCAGGAGCCGGTGCAGCTGCTGGAGCCGCAGCAGGCGCTGGGGCAGCCGGGGCAGCGGCTTCTTTTTTGCCGCAAGCGGCCAGAGCAGCAGCAGCGATGATGGCGGACAGAACGAGGGACTTGTTCATTTTGATTTTCCTGTTGTGGTGATGGAGAAACAATTTCCGGAAATTGCCTAAGTGACGGTGGTGCCACTTAAACCAGGACAAAAGCACTCGAGCTCTTTTGTACCCAGCGGCGCATTATAGCGTTTTCCCTAGTTTTTGCAGGGCATCACATGGCCCCGCGAGCGGCAACGCACACTCGGGGCATCCGATCCGGGCGTCAGTCCGTGTGCAACCAGCCTGCACTGAACCAATCACTCAGCGCATCTTGTGCATCACCACTCAAGGATTTCACTTGGCGTGCAGAAATGCACCGATCGTCTGCCAACTGTCGCAACATGTGGGCGTCACGCCCGCCCACCTGGAACGACTCACCATTGATGAAGACATGCCGGTCGTCGTACATCATTTTGCTTCGACGGTCGAGACGCAGACCCTTTGACAGATCGGGGTCGGCCCTTGGCCCCTCAAACCACACATGGGCTTTGGGTTCGGTCAGGTATTCACCCAGCAAGCTGTCGAGCAAAATGGGACTCTTGAGCGCCTGGTCGACCACTTGCCGAGCGAAGCGGGTCAATGACCCGGGGATGGCGGCCGGCGAATCCACCGCCGGCTGACGCGGGTCGCTGTAAAGGGCATCGCCCAAACCGTCAAAAGCCTCATCGGCCAGGCCCAGCAATAGTTCTCGCGCCAATTCACCTTTCTGAGGTGCCCTGAAACCGATCGACCAGGTCATGCACTCGCCTTCGGCCACGCCATCGTGAGCGTATTTCGGTGGCAAATAGAGCATGTCTCCCGGATGAAGCAAAAACTCCTCCTCCGCTTCAAAGTGCTGCAGGATTTTGAGCGGCACACCCGGTTGCAGGCTGAGGTCTTTCTGACGACCGATGCGCCAGCGGCGCTGGCCATGGGCTTGCAGCAAGAACACGTCGTAGCTGTCAAAGTGCGGCCCCACCCCCCCACCGTCGGTGGCGTAACTGATCATCACATCGTCCAACCGGGCATCGGGCACGAACCGGAACTGCTGCAACAGCGCGTGCACGCCATCGTGCAGCACATCCACCCCCTGCACCAAAACAGTCCATTTTTTCTGACTGAACGGGGGCAGACTGCGCCTGGCAAAGGGGCCATGCCTCATCTTCCAACCCTTGGGTGAATCCACGATCAGGCGCGACTCCACGCCCTCCTGGCCGGCCAGGGCCACCAACTCGGAGCGTCCAATATCCGGCACAAAACCCGGGATGGCGTTGCGCACCAGCAATGGCTTTTTTTGCCAGTGGCGTTTCATGAATTGGCTGGGTGTCAAACCACCCAGCAGGGCCAAAGGGAGTGCTGTGTTCAAGACCGTGTCCTGGTTAAGAGGCCTGCCGCCATCGGTCGGCCTCACATCTCATCGCCAAGGCGTCTCCTCAACAGGCCGCCAAACTGCGACAATTGTCCTATGGAAATCAAGACACCTTCCGTGGTCGCTCTGACCTGGACACTCAAAGACACGCTCGGCGAAGTTTTGGACACCCTGGACGAGCCCGTTGAATTTTTCATTGGTGGCCAGGACCTGCTGCCCAAAATCGAGGAGGCCTTGCAAGGCCACGAAAAAGGCGCCAAGGTGGATCTGCACCTGGAGCCTGAGGACGCCTTTGGCGACTTCGATGAGCAATTGCTCTTCCTGGAGCCGCTGAGCCTCTTTCCGGCTGGCCTTGAAGAAGGCCTGACGATCGAGGGAACGGCTTTGCCCTCAGGATGCCATCCGGACGCCCCCCGCCATGTGCTGTACACCGTGACCGAACTTTATCCGGAGCACGTGGTCCTGGACGGCAACCACCCCCTGTCGGGCATTGCGCTGCGGCTGCACCTTCGGGTGGAATCGGTGCGCGAGCCGACCGAAGCCGAAGTGGGCAGCGGCAGCTGTGGCACCGGCTTCTTCCGCATCGAAGTCGACGACACTGCTCGCGGCGAAGGCCGCACGCTGCACTGACCCAGGCACAAAAAAACCGCCTGCATCCCCAGACGCAGGCGGCGCTCATGGCAGCGCTTTACTTTTTGCCGGTGGAGCCGTAACCACCCTCGCCGCGCTCGGTTGCCACACCGAACTCCGGCACCACATGGAAACGCGCCTGCACCACCGGCACGATCACCATTTGCGCAATGCGCTCCATCGGCTCGATGGTGAAGGACACATCACTTCGGTTCCAGCAGCTGACCATGAGCTGGCCCTGGTAGTCGCTGTCGATCAGCCCCACCAGATTGCCCAGCACGATGCCGTGTTTGTGACCCAGGCCCGAGCGCGGCAGCAGCATGGCCGCGTAGGCCGGGTCCTTGAGGTGGATCGCCATGCCAGTGGGCACCAGCTGCCAGGCGTTGGGCGCCAGCGTCAGCGGCGCGTCCAGGCAGGCGCGCAGGTCCAGGCCCGCGCTGCCGGGGGTGGCATACGTGGGCATGTGCGCGGCAATGCGCGCGTCGAGGATTTTGACGTCGAGGTCCAGGGTCATGTGCTTGCTCCGCCCAGTCGCCGGGCAATGTCTTCAATGAGTTGCTCTGCCAACACCTGTTTGCTGGCGTGTGGCAGCTCGCGCTCGCCCTGGGCGTCCACCAGCAGCAAGGCGTTGTCGTCTTGCCCGAAGGTGGCCGGGCCGATGTTGCCCACCAACAGGGGCACCTGCTTGCGTTCGCGTTTGGCGCGGGCGTGCGCCAGCAGGTCGTGGCTCTCAGCCGCAAAACCGACGCAAAACAGATCGCCTTGCTGCGCCGCGGCCGATTGGGCCACGGTGGCCAGGATGTCGGGGTTTTCCACAAAGCCCAGCTGCGGCGTCTGGCCCGAGCCGTCCTTTTTGATTTTTTGCTCGACCGCTTGGGCCGGCCGCCAGTCGGCCACCGCCGCCGTCGCAATGAACACCCCGCGGCCGGGCACATGGGTCTGCACCGCCTGCAGCATGTCGCGGGCCGAGCGCACGTCCACGCGCTTGACACCCCGGGGGGTGGCCAGGCTCACTGGGCCCGCCACCAGGGTCACATCGGCGCCAGCCAGGCGCGCCGCGCGGGCGATCGCAAAGCCCATCTTGCCGCTCGACAAGTTGGTGATGCCGCGCACCGGGTCGATGGCTTCGTAGGTCGGCCCGGCCGTGACCAGCACCGCGCGGCCAGCGAGCCGCTTGGGCGTGAAAAACGCCTGCAGCTCCTCCAGAATGTCTTCGGCTTCGAGCATGCGCCCATCGCCCGTCTCGCCGCAGGCTTGGTCGCCCTGCCCGACACCCAGCACATGGATGCCATCTGTCTTGAGCTGCGCCACATTGCGCTGGGTGGCCGGGTTGGACCACATCTCACGGTTCATGGCCGGGGCCAAGATCAGCGGCACCTTGTCCAGCGGACGGGCCAGGCACATCAGGCTCAGCAGTTCATCGGCACCGCCGTGCAGGAGTTTGGACATGAAGTCGGCACTGGCCGGGGCCACCACAATCGCATCGGCCTCACGGCTGAGGTTGATGTGGGCCATGTTGTTGGCCTCGCGCGGGTCCCATTGCGAGGTGTAAACCGGCCGGCCCGACAGGGCCTGCAGCGTGACGGCCGTCATGAACTGCTCGGCCGCCTCGGTCATCACCACCTGCACCGTCACGCCTGCCTTGACCAAGGCGCGGCAGAGTTCAGCCGACTTGAAAGCAGCAATGCCGCCCGACAAGCCCAGAACGATGTGTTTTCCAGCCAATGTGCTCATGCCCGCGAATGTAGCAGAGACCACTGTCTATAATCACGATTTCCACCTACCGGGGGCTGCAGGCCCCCGTCTTGGACATGACCAAATTCGTCTTCGTCACCGGCGGTGTGGTGTCTTCCCTGGGCAAGGGAATCGCCTCCGCCTCTTTGGCTGCCTTGCTTGAATCGCGCGGCCTGTCTGTCACCCTCATCAAACTCGACCCCTACCTGAATGTGGACCCCGGCACCATGTCGCCGATCCAGCATGGCGAGGTGTTTGTGACCGACGACGGCGCCGAGACCGACCTGGACCTGGGCCACTACGAGCGCTTCATCAACACCCGGATGAAGAAGGCCAACAACTTCACCACCGGCCAGATTTACAAAAGCGTGCTCGAAAAAGAGCGTCGGGGCGACTACCTGGGCAAGACCGTGCAGGTCATCCCCCACGTCACCAACGAGATCCAGGACTTCGTCAAACGCGGGGCCGGTTACGGCACCCCCGAGGCGGTGGACGTGGCCATCGTCGAGATTGGCGGCACCGTGGGCGACATCGAATCGCTCCCCTTCCTCGAAGCGGTGCGCCAACTCAGCCTGCGACTGGGCCCCAACAACGCGGCCTTTGTGCACCTGACCTACCTGCCCTGGATCGCCACCGCCGGCGAGCTCAAAACCAAACCCACCCAGCACACGGTGCAGAAGCTGCGCGAAATCGGCATCCAACCCGATGCCCTGTTGTGCCGCGCAGACCGCTACATCCCGGACGACGAGCGCGACAAGATTTCGCTGTTCACCAACGTGCAGGGCTGGGGCGTGATCTCGATGCCCGACGTGGACACCATCTACAAAGTGCCGCGCGTGCTGCACGAGCAAGGCCTGGACGGCCTGATCTGCGACAAGCTGCGCCTGAACACCCAGCCGGCCAACCTCAGGCGCTGGGACGAACTGGTGCACGAAACAGAGCACCCCCAAGGCGAAGTCACGATCGCCATGGTCGGCAAGTACGTTGAGCTGTCCGACAGCTACAAATCGGTCAACGAAGCGCTGCGGCACGCCGGCATGCGCAACCATGTGCGCGTCAAGATCGAGCACATCGACTCCGAAACCATCACCCCCGAGACGGTGGCCAGCCTGGCCAAGTTCGACGGCGTGCTGGTGCCCGGTGGTTTTGGCAAGCGCGGTGTCGAGGGCAAGATCGAAACCGCACAATACGCACGCACCCAGCGGGTGCCTTACCTGGGCATTTGCCTGGGCATGCAGGTCGCCACCATCGAATACGCCCGCCACGTGGCCGGCATGAAGGACGCGAACAGCACCGAGTTCGAGCCCGAGACCCCCTTCCCCGTGATCGCCCTGATCAACGAATGGAAAGACGCCGACGGCTCGATCCAAGTGCGCGACGCCAACTCTGACTTGGGCGGCACCATGCGCTTGGGCGCACAAAGCTCCGACGTGGCCAAAGGCACGCTGGCGCACCAGATCTATGGCGATGTGGTGACCGAGCGTCACCGCCACCGCTACGAAGCCAACGTCAATTACCTGGATGCGCTGCGCAAAGCGGGTCTGGTGATCTCGGCCTTGACACAACGCGAACAACTGACCGAAATCGTCGAGCTGCCGCAAAACGTGCACCCGTGGTATGTGGGCGTGCAGTTCCACCCCGAATTCAAGTCCACCCCCTGGGACGGCCACCCGCTGTTCAACGCCTTCGTCAAGGCGGCCATCGCGCACCAGGCCACGGCCTGAAACACTCGCCCCAGGAGGTCCCATGAAACTTTGCGGATTTGACGTTGGCCTGCACCAGCCTTTCTTTTTGATCGCGGGCACCTGCTCCATCGAGGGTCTGGACATGTCCATCGACGTGGCCGGCCGCCTCAAGGAGGCCTGCACCGCCCTGGGCATCCCCCTGATCTACAAAGGCTCGTTTGACAAGGCCAACCGCTCCTCGGGCAACACCCAGCGTGGTGTCGGGCTGGACGCGGGCCTGAAAATCTTGGATGAAGTGCGCCGCCAAATCGGCGTGCCCATCTTGACCGATGTGCACGACGAGTCGCAGGTCAAGCCTGTGGCCAGCGTGGTCGACGTGCTCCAAACCCCGGCCTTTTTGTGCCGCCAGACCGATTTCATCCGCGCCGTGGCCCAGTCGGGCAAGCCGGTGAACATCAAAAAGGGCCAGTTCTTGGCCCCCTGGGACATGAAGAACGTGATCGAGAAGGCCCGCAGCGCCGCGCGCGAAGTGGGCCTGCCCGAAGACAACTTCCTGGCCTGCGAGCGCGGCGTGAGCTTTGGCTACAACAACCTGGTGGCCGACATGACCAGCCTGGCCGAAATGCGCAAGACCGGCGCCCCGGTGGTGTTCGATGTGACCCACTCGGTGCAAAAACCAGGCGGCCAAGGCACCAGCAGCGGCGGTGCGCGCGACATGGTGCCGGTGCTGGCGCGCGCGGGCGTGGCCGTGGGCGTGGCCGGGCTCTTCATGGAAACCCACCCCAAGCCCGCCGAGGCCTGGTCCGACGGCCCCAACGCCGTGCCACTGGGTCAGATGAAGGCCTTGCTCGAGACCCTGGTGCAACTCGATTCCGTGACCAAAAAGAACCCCTTCCTCGAGGACAACTTCGCATGAGCGGCTTTATCATCGCCAACGTCCAGGTGACCAACCCCACCCAGTACGAAGAGTACAAAAAGTGGTCGACTGCGGCCATGCAGTCCACTGGCGCAGAAGTCTGCGTGCGTGGCGGCAAGGTCGAAGTGCTGGAAGGCGACTGGTCCCCCGAGCGCATCGTGATTTTGAAATTCCCGACCTTTGAGGCGGCCAAGGCCTTTTATGACGTGCCCGAGTACCGCAAGGCCCGAGAGGCCCGCGCCGGCGCAGCCATCATGCGCATGGTGGTGGTGGAAGGTCTTTGAAGCGTCTGACAGCGGCCAACAATTTTTTATTTTCAATCTGAGAGAGTCCCCAAATGAGTGCAATCGTAGACATCGTCGGCCGTGAAATCCTTGACAGCCGTGGTAACCCCACCGTCGAATGCGACGTGCTGCTGGAATCGGGCGTCATGGGCCGCGCTGCCGTGCCCTCGGGCGCATCGACTGGCAGCCGCGAAGCCATTGAATTGCGTGACGGCGACAAAAGCCGGTATCTGGGCAAAGGCGTGCTCAAGGCGGTCGAGCACATCAACACCGAAATCAGCGAGGCCGTGCTGGGCCTGGACGCCTCCGAGCAAGCCTTTCTGGACCGCACCCTGATCGACCTGGATGGCACCGACAACAAAAGCCGCCTGGGTGCCAACGCCATGCTGGCCGTGTCCATGGCCGTGGCCCGCGCCGCTGCCGAAGAGTCCGGCCTGCCGCTGTACCGCTACTTTGGCGGCATGAACGGCAACCAGTTGCCCGTGCCCATGATGAACGTCATCAATGGCGGCGCGCACGCCAACAACAACCTGGACCTGCAGGAGTTCATGATCATCCCGGTGGGCGCGCCCTCGTTCCGCGAGGCCGTGCGCTGGGGCGCCGAGGTGTTCCACGCACTCAAGAAAATCATCCACGACAAGGGCATGAGCATTGCCGTGGGCGACGAAGGCGGCTTTGCCCCCAACGTCGACAGCCACGAAGCCGCCATCCAGATGGTGCTGGACGCGATTGCCGCAGCCGGCTACACCGCGGGCGAGCAGATCGCCATCGGCCTGGACTGCGCCGCCAGCGAGTTCTACAAAGACGGCAAGTATGTCTTGGCCGGTGAAGGCGGCATCTCGCTGAGCTCTGAGCAATGGACCGACATGCTGGCCACTTGGGTAGAGAAGTACCCCATCATCAGCATCGAAGACGGCATGGCCGAAGGCGACTGGGACGGCTGGAAAGTGCTGACCGACCGACTGGCCAAAAACGTGCAAATCGTGGGCGACGACCTGTTCGTGACCAACACCAAGATCTTCAAGGAAGGCATCGCCAAAGGCATTGCCAACTCGATCCTGATCAAGATCAACCAAATCGGCACCCTGACCGAGACCTTTGAAGCCATCGAAATGGCCAAGCGCGCCGGCTACACCGCCGTCATCAGCCACCGCTCGGGCGAGACCGAAGACAGCACCATCGCCGACATCGCCGTCGGCCTGAACGCCGGGCAGATCAAGACCGGCTCGATGAGCCGCTCTGACCGCATGGCCAAGTACAACCAGCTGCTGCGCATCGAGGAAGACCTCGGCGACGTGGCCGTGTACCCCGGCCGCAGCGCGTTTTACAACCTGCGTTGAATTCAATGGCCATGGGCAACCGCTGGATCCCTGTTGTGCTGTTTGCCTTGCTGGCCATCGTCCAGATGCAGTTGTGGTTTGGACCAGGCAGCCTGCCCCATGTCAATGCGTTGCGACAAGAGCTGGACCAGCAAAAACTGGCCAACGAAGAGGCACGGCGCAAAATGGAACAGCTGAGCGCCGAAGTGACCGACCTGAAACAAGGGCTGAACATGGTGGAAGAGCGTGCCCGGCATGAACTGGGCATGGTCAAAACCAACGAAATCTTTGTTCAAGTCGCCAAGTGATGCCCATGCCTCCTGGCCTGACTTGCCAGAACCGATGACCCCTCGCTGCGTGCTCATCCTGGGGGCTCCAAGGAGCGGAAAAAGTTGGCTGGCACACGCCCTGTTCGACGCTTTGGCCGCCAAGGGGATGGCCGTGGCCCGATCCGGGGCAATTTCCACGGTGACACAGATGCCAACGGCGCCCCCCCCGTCGCATTGGCGCATTGAAGAAGCCTCGAGACTTCCACACACCCAAGACCCCATGCGCACCACCTTGCTGATGGGCATGGATTTGCCCGGCCATGACACAGGTCTGCAGCGTGAGGACTGTCTCTTGAGACAAAGCCTGGCTTTGGCCGCGACCCCGTTCAGAGTCGTCTACGGCAGGGGCATGGCACGCTTGAACAACGCCTTGCTGGCATTGGGCTTGCCCGGCGAAGACGCCTCCACCTGGCAGGAGCGGGAAAGCCATCAGTTCAACATCAACCGGGGACGCGATGTCTGGGTGTGCAACGCATGCAGCGACCCCGGCTGCGAACACCAGCTGTTCACAGGCTTGCTGGCCAGGCGATCAGGCTGAACGCCCATTTCATTTCAATGCACCGCGCCGCCGGGCAGGTCGGGCGGTAAGCCGGTGAACAACCCTGCGGCATCGACCGGATCAAAACGGTACTGCGCGCCGCAAAAATCACAGCCCACCTCCACCAGGCCTTGTTCGGCGATGATGCTCTCGACTTCTTCGGTGCCCAAGCTGCGGATCATCTGACCCACCCGTTCGCGGTTGCAGCGGCAGGCAAAGCGCGGGCCTGTCTCGCCCACCATGGGCGCAAAACGTGCCAGGGGCTCTTCCCAATACAGGCGGTGCAGGATGGTTTCGGCATCCAGGCTCAAGAGTTCCTCGCGCTGCAGGCTCTTGGTCAAAATCGAAATCCGTCTGAAGTCTTCACTCTGCCCCAACACCGACTCGCGCATGAGCGAATCGGTTTTCCCAGCGAGGTTGCCCTCGCCTTCGATGGGCAAGCGCTGGATCAACAGACCGGCGGCCACCTGGTCGTCGGCCGCCAACACCAGCACGGTGTCCAATTGCTCGGATTGCAGCATGTAGTGCTCCAGAACCTCGCTGATGTTCTCCAGCTTTTCGCCCCGATCACCAAACAGCGGAACCACCCCTTGGTAGGGCTGTTGTCCGGGCAAACGGTCTTGCGGGTCCAGGGTGATCGCGCAACGGCCCTCATTGTTCACATTCACCAACTGGCTCAGACTGGCCCCATCGGCCACCTCGCCCAGCTGGCTGCAGGTGGCGCGCAAGCTCAGGTCGGGCTGCACCTCGACCACGCTGAGCTTGAGCGGCCCATCACCAAAAATCTGCAGCACCAAAGCGCCATTGAATTTGATGTTGCCTTGCATGAGCACGCCCGCAGCCGCCATCTCGCCGAGCAACTCACGCACGGGTGCGGGGTAGGCCCCGGTCTCAGAATTGCCGGCGCGACGCGCCAGGATGTCTTGCCAGGCATTGGTCAAACGGACCAGCATGCCGCGCACCGGCAAGCCTTCGAAAATGAATTTGTGGAGTTCGGACAAGGTTCAATCTACGGCCGCTTGGGGCCGATCCTCGAAAGTGACAGGGTTACGAAAAATTCAAGCAATCAAGCCATTTTCTTCAGGCCAGCTTTGAAGCGGCGGGCGTTTTCAACGTAGTGGCGGGCACTTTGGCGCAGACCCTCGATCTGCTCGGGGCTCAGTTCGCGCACCACCTTGGCGGGAGAGCCCATGATCATGGAGCCGTCTGGGAACTCCTTGCCCTCGGTCACCAGGGAGCCTGCACCGACCAGGCAGTTCTTGCCGATTTTGGCACCATTGAGCACCACCGCGCCAATGCCGATCAGCGATTCGTCACCGATGCTGCAGCCGTGCAGCATGACCATGTGGCCCACCGTGACATGCTTGCCCACCTTGATCGGTTTGCCGATGTCGGCGTGCATCACACTGCCGTCCTGGATGTTGCTGCCCTCGCCGATTTCGATGGTTTCGGTGTCACCACGGACTGTGACGCCAAACCAGATGCTGGCATCGGCCGCGACACTGACGGCCCCCATGACCTGTGCACTGTCAGCCACCCAAGCGGAATCGGCCACTTGGGGGGTGTGTGCGTCAAGTTGGTAAATGGCCATGGTGGTCTCCTGTCTGGGGGGCTTGAAAACCTACAATTGTAGGGATGCCCACGCCTCTTTGTGGGTGCCGACACGACCACCATGGCCACCCACCCCACCCTGCGCTCAGCCGCCCTGCTTCCCTGGGCCCAAACCGATCCGGTCCTCAAGGCCCGGTCCACCCTGGCCCTGGACACGGGCCTGCCTGTCGGCGCGGCCGATGTCCTGAGCGCTCCCGCCGCGGTCCCTGGTCGACCCGCGCGCCCGGTGCTGGTGTCCCACACCCAGCTCAAGGCCAAATCCATGGCCACCCCCGAGGGTCGGGCCATGCTCGTGCATGCCATCGCCCACATCGAACTCAACGCCATCGACCTGGCGCTGGATGTGGTCTGGCGCTTTGCCGGCATGCCCGAGGCCTTCTACACCGATTGGGTGCGCATTGCCCAGGAAGAGGCCAAACATTTTGTCCTGCTGCGTCAGCATTTACAGGAGATGGGTTTTGACTACGGTGACTTTGCGGCCCACAACACCCTGTGGGAGATGGCCGAACGCACCCAGGAAGATCTGTTGGCGCGCATCGGCATCGTGCCTCGCACCATGGAAGCCAGGGGCCTGGACGCGTCGCCCGGCGTGAAAAACAAGCTGGTCAGCGTGGGCGACCACCGCGCGGGCGAGATCCTGGACATCATCCTGGCCGATGAAATCGGCCATGTGGCCGCTGGCAACCGCTGGTACCGCTACCTGTGTCAACAGCGCGGCCTGGACCCGGTCAGCACCTACGCCGCATTGATCGACCAATACGATGCCCCCAAACTGCGCCCGCCCTTCAACATGGCGGCGCGGCGTCTGGCTGGGTTTGAAGAGGCGGAGCTGGCGGCGTTGCGCTGAGCCTGGACTGTCCAGTGTCCTTTGCCTGCTCGGATTGGACGACAATGCGCCGACGATTGCCCTTGCTGCAACGCCATTGAAACTTCGAAAGTTGACCATGAACGTGTACGACACCCTGAAATCCCTGAACATCGTATTGCCCCCCGTGGCCGTGCCCGCCGCTGCCTATGTGCCATTCGTGCAAACCGGCAAGCTGTTTTTCTTGTCCGGCCACATTGCCAAAAGAGATGGCCAGGTCTGGGCCGGTCAGTTGGGCAAAAACATCAGCACATCAGAAGGCCAGCAGGCCGCGCGTGCCGTGGCCATTGACCTGATGGGCACGCTGCACGCCGCTGTGGGTGACCTGAACCAGGTCAAACGCATCGTCAAGGTGATGAGCCTGGTCAATTCAACCGGGGACTTCACCGAACAACATCTGGTCACCAATGGCTGCAGCGAACTGCTGGGCCAGGTGTTTGGCCCTCACGTGGGGGCACACGCCCGCAGTGCATTCGGCGTCGCCCAGATTCCGCTGGGGGCCTGCGTCGAAATCGAGCTCATTGCTGAAATCGTCTGATCCAGGTGGCACAACCCGCAGTGCCCGCTTGGGCCGAGGGCGCCGCGGCTCTCGGCATCAGGCCAAACGGTGCACAACCTCTTGCGCAATGGCCAGCGAACTGGTCAAACCGGGCGACTCGATGCCCAGCAGATTCACCAGCCCCGGCACACCATGCTCGGCGGGTCCCTGGATCATGAAATCGGCCGACGCCTCGTGGGGACCGCTGATCTTGGGGCGCATGCCTGCATAACCGGGCTGCAAAGCACCATCGGCCAAGCCAGGCCAGTACTTGCGCACCTCGGCATAGAAGGCATCCCCCCGGCTGGGGTCAACCTGCAGGTCGGCCGGATCGCGCACCCACTGCACGTCGGGGCCGAATTTGGCCTGCCCGCCCAGATCGAGCGTGAGATGCACCCCCAGTCCCGCAGCTTCGGGCACTGGGTAAATCAAGCGCGAGAACGGCGCCTTGCCCGCCAGCGTGAAGTAATTGCCCTTGGCGTAATGCGCCTGGGGCAAGGCGAGGGTGTCCAGTCCTGCCATGGAACGGGCCATGGCCACGGCGTTCAGGCCTGCCGCATTGACCAGCACTCGGCAGGCCAGCTCGGTCCCGTCTTGCGTGCGCAACAAAATGGGATGGGTCGCCGTGCCTTGGTGCAGACCGATGTCTTGCACGGGCGACATCAGCGCCAGCAGGCCCCCCGCATTTTCCATGTCGCCTTGCAAGGCCAGCATCAATCCGTGGCTGTCCACCACGCCAGAGCTGGGCGACAGCAAGGCCGCTTCACAGGCCAGTGCAGGCTCCAGTGCACAGGCTTCGGAGGCGCTGAGTTTTCGCAGGTCGTGCACGCCATTGGCTGCCGCCTTGAGCAAGATGCCGTCCAGGGTCTGCACCTGCTGCGCGTGGGTGGCCACAATCAGCTTGCCCAGTTGGCGGTGCGACACACCGCGCTCGTTGCAATAGGCATAGAGCATGGCTTTGCCTTGCACACACAGCCGGGCTTTGAGCGAACCGGCCGGGTAATAAATCCCCGCATGGATGACCTCGCTGTTGCGCGAACTGGTGCCGGTGCCGATGGCATTTTCAGATTCCAGCACCATCACCTCGCGGCCTTTCAGCGCCAGTGCACGACCCACGGCCAGCCCCACCACACCAGCCCCAATCACGACGGCATCGACTTGTTCCACATTCACCTCAAAATGGTTGACCCGGGCCCGATTGTGGCTCAGCCTGTCAGCCCAGACTTTGTCTGATCTGACGCGCGCAGGACAGGCGGCAGGGGCACGCCCATGCAAACTGCATGTCGTTCAAATGAGGAGAATTTCTGATGTCTTTGTTCAACCTTCAAGGCAAAGTCGCCGTCGTCACCGGCTCCAGCCGCGGCATTGGCCGCTCGATCGCGCACCAACTGGCCCGGCAAGGCGCCAAGGTGGTGGTGTCCAGCCGCAAGCTGGACGCCTGCGAGGCGGTGGTCAAAGAAATCCAGGCCGGCGGCGGCGAGGCGATGGCGATTGCCGCCAGCATCTCGAGCAAGGAGCAGCTGCAAAACCTGATCGACCAGACCCGCGCGGCCTGGGGCCCGATCGACATCTTGGTGTGCAACGCGGCCACCAACCCGTATTACGGCCCGACCACCGGCATGAGCGACGAGGTGTTCGACAAGGTGATGCGCAACAACGTGCTGTCCAACACCTGGCTGTGCACCATGGTCTACCCCGACATGAAGGCCAAGAAGGACGGCGCCATCGTGATCGTGTCGTCCATTGGCGGCCTGCACGGCTCGGCCATCATCGGGGCCTACAACGTCTCCAAAGCGGCCGACATGCAACTGGCGCGCAACCTGGCGGTGGAATGGGGCCCCGACAACATCCGCGTCAACTGCATCGCCCCGGGCCTGATCAAGACCGACTTTGCCAAAGCGCTGCACGAGGACCCGGTGCTGAGTGCCAAGTACAACAACGAGACGCCCCTGCGCCGCATGGGCGAGCCCGACGACATTGGCGGCGTGGCGGTGTTCCTGGCCAGCGCGGCCGGGCAGTATGTGACGGGCCAGACCATCGTGGCCGATGGCGGGATGATGATTCGCTGAATATTCTGGCGCCAGCATGGGGGCAAAGGGAAACCGATTGCCCCACCCCATACAATGTATCAATCTACATTTGGTACATTTTTCGATGAAGAAAAAATTCTTTTTTCTTATTTTTGTCGCCCTGCTGTCTTTTCTGGTCAGTTGCCACGTCGGATCGCCTGACGGACCCTGCGAGGTCACGTCTTCAGGCCTCAACGCCCAAGGCGAAACAGTCTTGGTCTGCGAAAAATTCCATGCCAATGCCCCGTACATCCGCCTGGACAAATCCGAAGGGGGCTACATGGGTGGCCTGAACTCAGAGGGGCTGTTCACATTTCTGAACGCGAACCACGTGCTCGAAACTGTGCGGCTGGTCTACCAGGACGGAAAACCCTATGCCTGCATGATGCAGCCGAGCGACACCCTGCAGGCCAATGGTTGTGATCCTGTGACCGACGGTAAGGTGTCCGAGCGCCGGATTTACACACTCTACAAGGTGGAGGGGGTGCTGGACAGCGCTCAGCAAATTCTGACAACCTCATCGATACGCCCTTACCTGGTGGCAACGCCCTCGGCCATCGACAGCTTGCTCAACCGCCCCTATGTGGGTTCGGCCAATTTCCGCAAAGCCGCCTTCAACCCCGAAGTCGACGGCATCATCAGCTACGAAGAAGACTCAGCGCCCATCTTGCTCATGCCCCTGCGCCAGGCCCCTGCGCGTCACATCGGGCACGACGGCAACGCAGATGCACCGCTGGAAAAAACGCAACCCACCGTCTTTCAGGTCGCCAATTACAGCGCCCCGGTGCAAGGGCCTGACGGCACATGCTTCCCGTCACTCACCGCGTGGGGTCAGCGCAACCCATTGCGCAACATGAAAACCAATGAAGTGGTGATGTCCAGGCATCCGAGCATGCATTTGCCAGGCGAACACACGCTCACGCTGGAGCCGGTCGACCGCGAATACAGCCAGCAGGATGGCTGGGCTTTCGCCATAGGCTCAGGAGCCATGTCGGACAACGCGCCCCGCGTGATGTTCGAACCTGCGACTTGGTTGAGTGCCCCCATTGACCTGACCGCCCAACTGGCCCAAGTGCAGCGCATTCACGGCGTTCCCAATGGTCTGGCATTCAAGCTGATCCCGGCTGCACAGGACAGCCGAACAGGCAAAACCTGCCCATGAAGTGACGGCCCACCAGGCAGGTGCAGCGTCAGGTACGGGTATTTTTAGGCTCGGCGCTTTCACACCGTCCAAAAAAAAACCCGCTGACGTGCAGCGGGCTTTTTGACGGGAAGGACCGCTTCGATCAGGCGAAGTTGGCTTCGGCGAAAGACCAGTTCACCAGCTTGTCGAGGAAGGTCTCGACGAACTTGGGGCGCATGTTGCGGTAGTCGATGTAGTAGGCGTGTTCCCACACGTCCACCGTCAGCAGGGCTTTGTCGGCCGTGGTCAGGGGGGTGCCGGCAGCGCCCATGTTGACGATGTCGACCGAGCCGTCGGCTTTCTTGACCAACCAGGTCCAGCCAGAACCGAAGTTGCCCACGGCGCTCTTGACGAAGGCTTCTTTGAAGGCGGCGTAGCTGCCGAACTTGGCGTTGATGGCCGCGGCCAAAGCGCCGGTGGGCTCACCGCCGCCGTTGGGCTTCATGCAGTTCCAGAAGAAGGTGTGGTTCCAGATCTGGGCCGAGTTGTTGTAAATACCGCCGCTGGACTTCTTGATGATCTCTTCGAGGCCCATGCTCTCGAATTCGGTGCCTTTTTGCAGGTTGTTCAGGTTCACCACATAAGCGTTGTGGTGCTTGCCGTGGTGGAACTCCAGGGTTTCCTGGCTGTAGTGGGGGGCCAGCGCGTCGATGGCGTAAGGCAGTGCGGGCAGGGTGTGTTCCATGGTGTCCTCTTGTGGGTGACGGGTTGAAAAGCGAGACCCAGTGATTCTAGAGGGAGCGCCATCGCCCTTGCCGTGCGCGGGGTCACTGGGGTTTGGGGGCGCTGGGGCTC